>Ga0136642_1000013_pt1 | contig 134492 bp, 137 predicted proteins | sample LowCatLa1302831Y_FD_115313 | JGI IMG/M metagenome (GOLD analysis project Ga0136642, IMG submission 115313) | Freshwater microbial communities from Lower Cathedral Lake, Yosemite National Park, California, USA - 13028-31Y | ecosystem: Environmental > Aquatic > Freshwater > Lake ... | reverse complement strand
TAGGGGTAGGGGTAGGAAAATATTCCGGATTTCGGGTCTCGGGTCTCAGCCGTCGGGAGGTAGGGCTGACCACCCTTGGTCAGCCGCGGTCTCGAGGTAGGGACAGCACCACGTGCTGTCCTCGGCCGCCGCAGGGCGGCCCACCATAAGACGCGATAGTGATCACATCCCTACCTTAGAGGCGGTAAGCCACTTTGCACTTTTGCACCCCTCTTTCCTACCCCAACCCCTACCCCCACCCCTATCATTTTGTCTTCCCCCTTCCCCGTCTTCGGGGAGAGTGATGGCATGTCCCCCGCGGAACAGTTGAAGGTCATGAAATCCCGCACCGAGAAATTCATCGGTGAGGCGGAGATTCTGAAGCGCCTCGAGGCCGGCAAGACCCTCCGCGTGAAGCTCGGCGTCGACCCCACCCGCCCCGACCTAACCTTCGGCCACATGGTGGTCTTCCAGAAGTTACGCCAGTTCCAGGAACTCGGCCACCAGGCTGTACTCATCATCGGCGACTACACCACTCGCATCGGCGATCCCACCGGTAAATCCGAGACGCGCCCTATCCTGTCCGAAGCCGAGATCGAGGAGAACGCCAAGACCTACCTCGAGCAGGCCTTCCGGATCCTCGACCCGAAGAAGACCGAAGTCCGCCGCAACAGCGAGTGGTTCGGCAAGATGTCGTTCCTCGACGCCCTCCAGCTCAGCCGACGCATGACCGTCGCGCAGATGCTCGCGCGCGATGATTTCGCCAAGCGCCACGCCTCAAACACGCCTATCTCGATTGTCGAATTCCTCTACCCACTCCTCCAGGGCTACGACTCGGTGATGCTCAAGTGCGACATCGAGATCGGCGGTAGCGACCAGCTCTTCAACATGCTCGTCGGCCGCGACCTGCAGGAACAGGACCAGATGGCCCCGCAGGCCGTGCTCGGCATGCCCCTGCTCGTCGGCCTCGACGGCGAGAAGAAGATGTCGAAATCCCTCGGCAACTACATCGCCTTCAACCACGGCGCGAAGGACATGTTCGGCCGCATCATGTCGATCCCGGACGCCACCATGTGGGTCTACTACGACCTGCTCCTGCTTTCGACGCCGGAAGAGATCGCCGCGCTCAAGGCCGGCCACCCGATGGAAGCCAAGAAGCAGCTCGCCACGCGCCTGACGGACAAGTTCCACGGCGCGGGCGCGGGCGCCAAGGAACGCGCCGAGTTCGAGAACGTCTTCTCCAAGGGCGGCGTCCGCACCGACATGCCGGAATTCGCCTGGGAGGCCGTCTCGGGCGGCGCCGCCGAAGTGGGCATCGTCGACCTACTGGCCGCAACGAATCTCTTCCCCTCTAAAAAGGAAATCCGCCGCCTCATCGAAGGGGGCGCGGTCAAGATCGGCGACGACAAGGTCTCTGATCCAGCCCTGAAAGTCACTCAGCCCGCGGGCGAGCTAATCATCCAGGCCGGCAAGCGTACCTTCGTGAAGGTGAAGTAAGCGCGGCGCTTACGCGGCCTGCTCGGCGCGGGCTTTGATAATCCGGAGAATATAAGCCTGCAGGTCGTTCATCAGCCATTCGGTCCACCAGTGGGCGTAGAAGTTGAAGCCTGTCGAGAGACGCTGGTCGCTGGCGAGGTGCAGCACGACGCGGTCTGCACCGCGCGGCTCAATCCAATAAGAACCATGGAGGACGTCGAAATACGGCCCGCCGATGGTCACGTGTTCATCAAACGTCGTCGGGGGGATATTCTTCGTGTCGGCGACAATGGAAAACGACAGGCGCTTATTCTCCGCCCACTCGGTCACTTTCTCGACGAAGAGCACATTGCCCTCGAAGCGGGCATAGCGCACCGAACCGATACCGGCGCCTTCAAGAATCGCCTCGGTCGGTCGCGGGAAGCCAAGCTTATGGCTCAGCGAGAAGCCGTGCTCGGCTTCGGTAATGCGGGGTACCGAGCGGATCTGCCTCCAGACTTGGGCCGGCGTGGCCTTGATTTCAATCGTCGTGTGCACTGTGCCGATCTCCGTCGACCGCTCCCGTAATGATTCCAGCGGACCGGCCACGAACGGCAGCAACGCCACGGCGGCGAAGCAGAGGCGCTTCGAGCCGTCTGACGGTTGGCGGTCGAGGATGACGCCAGCCAGCACCCCGCCCAACGTCGACATGACCAAGACGATGGGTAGCCAGAGAATCACACAAATCCAACCTTCCAGATTAAGCCCGATCGCCGCCGCCATGAAAGCGAGGCCAGCGAGCCAGGGGCCAAAAATCCGACGTAACCACCGCTTCTCGACTTCACCGAACCAGACCACCACGAAGCCAAGCACCAGAGGGACCAAGAAGATGAAGCTGCAGGACATCACCGCATAAAATGCCGACGCCTTGCCGCCATGGCTCATCGGCGCAAAGAGCAGGCGGGAGATGAGGCCGTAGCCTGCACCGAAGACCAAGCCGACCAAAAGCTGCTGGAGGGATGAAAGGCGGCGGTCGCTCATGGGAATATCCAATCAATAGGCACCGCCCCAGAGGCAGGCAAGGCCACCCTTCCCGCCCGACCGCGAATAACCCCGCCGATTATGCCCTTCCCCTGACCGCGAGCCCTTCCCTATTATCGGCCTACGCATGGCCGACCCCGCAAACATCAGTCGAGACTTCGTGCATCTGCATGTGCACACCGACTACAGCATGCTCGATGGCTGCAGCCGTATCGACCGCTTGATGGAGCGCGCCTGCGATATGAATATGCGGGCGGTGGCCATCACGGACCACGGCAACCTCTTTGGCCTGTTTGATTTCTGGAACGAGGCCAAGCAACGCTCCAAGGGAGACGTGAAGCTCAAGCCGCTGCTCGGTTGCGAACTCTACCTCGTTTGGGATCACGCCCTCACCGACAAGCCGGACCGCCGGGAGCATAAGTATTTCCACATGGGCGTACTGGCCAGGAATTTCAAAGGCTACCAGAACCTCACCAAACTGGTCTCCGACGCGCACGTGCGTGGGCTTCATTACAAACCGCGCACCGACCTCGAGCAGCTGGCCAAGCATGCGGATGGATTGATCGGCTTCTCCGGCTGCCTCCAGGGCGTCATCCCGCAGGCGCTCCTCCGCGGTGATTACGAAGCTGCCCGCAAAGCCTGCGGTAAATTCGTCGAAATCTTCGGCCGCGAGAACTTCGTCATCGAGCTCATGGACCACGGCCTGGAGGAACAGAAGCGTATCATCGCCGACCTCCTCAAGCTCGCCACGGAATTCCAACTCCGCGTCGTCGCCACGAACGACGTGCACTACGTCGATGCCAGCGATTCTGTGGCCCACGACGCCATGCTGTGCATTCAGACCGGCGCCCGCCTAGCCGATGAGCGCCGTATGCGCTACTCCGCCACGGAGTTCTACCTGAAGAGTGAGGCTGAGATGCTGCGCGTCTTCAGCGAAGTCCCCGCAGCGATTAAGAACACCGTCGACATCGCAGAGATGTGCGACGTGAAGCTACCCGTCGGGCAAAATAACTACCCCGTCTACATCTTCAGCCAGGGCGTGAAGCCCAAGGCCGACGACAAGATTGATGAGATCTTGGACAGCTACGAGAAACTCAAGAACGGCCTCATGGTCTCGGCGGGTAAAGCCGGAGACTTCGTCATCGAAGCAGAAAAGCGTAAAGCCATGCGCGCGAATGGTTCCTATTTGCTCGATCAAGTGAAACTGGGGTTACTGGAGCGCTACGGCGTCGACTACGACTCCCCCAAGGCCTGGAAGGACGAGAAGATTCCCGGCCCTGGGAAGACCAGCCCCGCCGAGCTCTGCCGACGCGTCGACTATGAGATGGGCGTCATCGCCGGCACGGGCTTCGTCGACTACTTCCTTATCGTCTGGGACTTCATCGACTGGTCTCGACGTCATGACATCCCCGTCGGCCCCGGCCGCGGTTCGGGCGCCGGCTCAATCGTGGCGTACTGCCTCAAGATCACGGACATCGATCCGATCCGCTTCGGCCTACTCTTCGAACGCTTCCTAAACCCGGAGCGCGTCTCCGCGCCCGACTTCGATATCGACTTCTGCATGCGCCGTCGCGACGAGGTCGTTGGCTACGTCCGCAAGAAATACGGCGAAGACCGCGTTGCGAACATCATCACCTTCGGCACCTTCGGAGCCAAGATGGTCGTCCGCGACCTTGCCCGCATCCGCGACCTACCGTTCGTCGAGACCAACCGCCTCGCTAAACTCGTCCCGGATGACATTAACATTTCGCTCGAAGACGCCCTGAAGAAATCCAACGAGCTCCGCGAGGAGGTCGCCATTAATCCGCAGGCTGCGAGCATCATCGAGACCGGCCGCGTCATCGAGGGCATGGTCCGAAACTCTGGTAAGCATGCGTGCGGCATGATTATCGCCGACCGGCCGCTCACCGATATCATCCCCGTGACGATGCAGGAAGGCGACCTGACGACCCAATACGCCAAGGACCCCGTCGAGAAACTCGGCCTACTTAAGATGGACTTCCTGGGCCTGAAGACGCTCACCATCATCGACGACGCCCAGAAGCTCGTGCGCAAGCACCGCGGGAAAACCGAGTTCAATATTGAGAAAGTCGGCTTCGAGGATGCCGCGACCTTTGCCCTACTCAATGAAGCCAAGACTGTCGGCGTGTTCCAGCTTGAATCGGGCGGCATGCAATCGCTCTGCCGTAAGTTCCATATTTCAGCCATCGATGAGATTGTCGCGCTGATCGCCCTTTACCGACCTGGTCCGATGCAGTTCATCGGCGACTACATCAAGGGGAAAGATGATCCTAACTTCGTCAAATATGCCCACCCGCTCCTCGAGAAGGTCGCCAAAGAGACTTACGGCATCTTGGTCTACCAGGAACAGGTGATGGAAGCCGCCCGCGTGGTGGCTGGCTACACCCTCGGCGGCGCCGATATGCTCCGCCGGGCGATGGGCAAGAAGATCCGTGAGGAGATGGAGCAGCAGCGTTCCATCTTCGTCGAGGGCGCCAAGACGACCAATAATATCGATAAGAAAAAAGCGGAGGAGATCTTCGCAACCCTGGAGAAGTTCGCCGAGTACGGCTTCAATAAGTCACACTCCGCCGCCTACGCCATTCTCTCGTACCGCACGGCTTACCTGAAGGCCAACTACCCGGTTGAGTTCATGTCGGCCGTGCTCACCTCCGAGCAAGGTAATGCCGACAAGCTCGCGGAATTCATGGCGGAAGTCGAAGCCCTCGGCATGAAGGCGCTCGGGCCGGACGTAAACCAGTCTGACACCGACTTCACCCCGGTCATCAAGGATAACGCCATCCGCTTTGGCCTCGGCGCCATCAAGGGCGTCGGCGAACAGGCCGCCCGCAACATCGTGGCGGAGCGCGAAAAGAATGGGCCCTTCAAAGATTTTGCCGATTTCGTGGGCCGCATGGGCGAGTTCGATCTCAATTCCCGCACCCTGGACTGCCTGGTCCGTGCCGGCGGCTTCGACTTCACGAGCGAAGATCGCCGACACCTCGTCGACTCCATTGAATCTGTCCGCCGGCACTTCGCAGGCGAGCGCAAGGAACGAGCCAGCGGACAAGGCTCGCTCTTCGACATGCTCGGCGCGGAAGATGCCGGGGCGGCCCGGCCCACGGACATGATTCTGCGCAAGTCGGAGAAGATGCCCAAGCTGGAGATGCTCAACAGCGAGAAGGCCCTCCTCGGCTTCTATCTCAGCGGCCATCCACTCGCTGATTACCACGGCCTCGACGAAGCCGTCGCCACCCTCACCGTCACGCCGGACCGCATCGAGCTCGACAAGAAAGAACGCCACACCGTGCGCGTCTGCGGCATTGTCGCCGGCCTCGAGAAGAAGATTTCCAAGAAAGATAATCGCCCCTGGGCACTCTTCACCGTCGCCTCCCGCTCTGTCACCATCCCAGTGATGATGTTCTCGGAAGCCTATGAGGCCGCCGCTCTACTAAAAGACGGGGAGTTGCCGCTACTCATGGATGGCTCGCACGTCATCGTTGATGCCCGCCTTAACTTCCGGGAAGAACGCGGCGAATGGTCGCTGAGCGCCCACGCCATCACCCCACTCCGTCGCGCCCCGACCCTCATCAAGAAGATCCTCTTCGCGCTCAAGCCTGGCGCGGACGCGGGCGACTTCATGGAGAAAATCGTTGCCCACACCCGCAAGGTCGATGGCCCCACCATTGTCCAGATCGGGATCATCCAACCCGACGGACGCGTCCTCGTGGCCGAAGCTTCCCGCGGTATGACGACCCGCTTCGACACCGAAAGCTACGGCGATTTCGGTCGGCATCCAGCCTGCGCGGGCGTGCAGATTGAGCCCGTGGCCCCGACCCAAGCACCCCAGCGCAAGTATGGCCCGCGGAGCTGATCGCCCATGCGAACCCTCCGGATAGCTTTTAGCGATTTCATCTTTAGTCGTAATGAGTACGACCGACTGGCGTCGTTCAATCCGCGGGATAACGTTTTCACCCGCCTCTTGGCTAGGGAATACGACGTGCGCGTAGTACCGATGGCGGAAGCCGAGCTGCTGGTCTACTCAACCTTTGGTGAAGCGCACCGCGCCTTCCGGGGCCGTAAGGTCTTCTTCACCTCCGAAAACGTCCTGCCCGATTTCGACGCCTGCGACCACGGGATTACCTTCAGCCACCTACCCGACGACCCGCGCCACTACCGCCTGCCGCAATACGTGTTCTACGTCGACGACGCACAGCAACTCGTGAAAGGCCCGTCGTACGACGCCATGGCCGCACTTCGAGCCAAGACGAAGTTCTGCAACTTTGTGGTCTCCAATCCCCGCTGCCCGCAGCGGAATCAGTTCTTCCGCCAGCTGAATCGACGAAGCCCAGTCGACTCCGGCGGCCGCCACTTCAACAACCTCGGTCGACCCATCACCGATAAGCTCGCGTTCGTCCGCGACTACAAGTTCACCCTAGCCTTCGAGAACTCCGTCTCCGGCGGCTACACCACCGAGAAGCTCGTTGAGCCCATGCTTGCAGGCAGCCTACCGATCTACTGGGGCAACCCCAACGTCGGGCTCGACTTCAACCCGCGAAGTTTCATCAACGTCTCGGCCTTTCCGGACTTTGATGCCGCGATCGACCATATCCTCAAGGTTGATGCTGACGACGCGCTCTACCTTTCATACCTGCGTGAGCCGTGGTTCAACGGCAACACTCCGCCGAGCTGGTTCGACGAAGGAGAGCACCTCGCGGCCTGGCGTCGCTTCCTCGCGACACCATGGACCGACCCCCCCCCGCATCTACCGTGATCGCGGCCTGCGCGATCATGCGCTCGGCACGGGTCTCGGCCGACACCTTTCCAGTATTGGCACCAAACTCGACGGACTGCTCTGGAAAGCCGGCTGGCGTCGCTAATTAGAGCCGACGGAGAATTCTCCCAAGCCAGGCTCGGCGCAACCAAGCGGTCGGCCAGCCGATGCGATGCTTCCAGCGACGGGTGTGGATTGGGTAATCCAGATGAGCATTCCAGTCCGGTGCCCACCCAGTTTCATCGATGACGTGATCGATGCCACGGCGATGGGCCAGGATCGAGAAGACGCTCTGATCGTGGCGATGGGCGATGAAGCCGGGGACTTCGTCCGCCGCCGGCGAATCGTCAACCATGGCCCGCTCCTGCATGGCCTCATACCATTGCTTCGCCAGGGTGACATTATCTGGGCGGGCGACGATGAATTGGCAGCCCGCCTGCAGCATCGCGAGGGCGCGCGTCGTCGCGTCATCCGCCCCGTGCTTTTGCAAGAGGGAGCGCTTGGTATAGGGGCCGATCGGATGCCCGGTCTCGAAAACAAACCAGCCTGAGGGATGCGCACAGGCACGTGAAATATATTCCTGGAAACGTGCTCGGCCTTCTTCATTTAGCGAATAGCCCGCGTCCAGATACAATAGTATATCGCCCTCGGGCAGCGATGCCAGTTGACGGTGAATGATGTAGGGTTTCCAGGACCAGAAGCCGAAGCCTCGACGAGGGTGCGTCCGCACGAAGTCGCCGCAGGCCGACCAGTAGTCGGTGCCCAGATCGCCAGCGGAAAGCAACGTGATGGAGGCGAAACATCCCATGGCCTTGGCTTCTCGACGCAGCCGATGCAGCGACCCCATACGTGAGCTCGCGTAGCTGAGAAGATGGACCCGCGGTGGCATGCCCACCCATCATAAGTTTTCGCGGGTATCAGCAATCTCTTATCACCGCCGGCTGAGGCTTGCTCGAGGCGGGCGATAAAACCCTGTTGGGGCGGCGCGCTATGCGGTCGCCCTCACTTGAGTTAACTTAGCGAAATAGCCCCGCGACGGCGAGATCCTTAAGGATTTCGTCCGTCAACCGAGTAGCAAAATCTGCTGGGCGAAAAAGTTTCGCCGCTGCCGACTGCATGAAAGCCTGGGCGGCTTGCTGGTAGCCGCGATACTGCTCATTATTCACTCCCCGGAGATACGCATCCATGGCAGCTGGATTCGCGAATTGGCGTCCATCGATAAAACACGCCGCCGGAATCAAATCGTGAATCTCTTTTGGGCCGACGTAGATCGGGACACAGCCCGTGCGAAAACAGTCGAAAAGCTTTTCGGTCACGTAGCCGGCCAAGTCCCGACAGTTCTCATGGGCGATGCAAAATCGGGCACGACCCAACAGCATCATTTTATTTTCAATCGTCCCGCGCCAAGTACGGTAAGGGGAAACCGGCGCACAGAATTTTCCAAGGGTTTTGCGCCACTGATGACACACTCGACCCCATCCGCCGGACAACGCAGCGGGGTACTCCCATCCGCGACCATAAAGATGGAAGTCCATCGGTGCGTTTTCCTCATACCAGCGAATGATGAGCGCCCGGACCTGATACTGGTCCCGCGGGTCCACCGTCAAGAGCGCCTTGTTGGAAGCAACATGGACAAGAAACAGATCGCGGCTTTCCGGCCCCGCCCTTGATACGACTGGTCCACAGGCAGGATAAAGCAGCGACGACGCGCGTGGATCCGTCAACAAAGTCTGATCCCAAGTGAACCAGCGTGCGTAGCGAGCGAGGGCTGCATGATTACGGTTAAGGGGCCGAATCAGCGGATTTTCGAAAAGGTAAACATATGCCCGGGACTTCGGTGACTGTCGCCGGGCGTTGACGTGTAATTCAAAAAGCACGGGGCGGCCAAGATTAAGGTCAGGCGTGTTGAGCTCGATACCCGCGGCCCGGAAATGTTCGCGGATCAAGCCGTACGGTAGTGCAGTCTCCCCTTCGCTATGTCCATCTCCGCGTTGGAAAATTGAGTTCTCACGATGATGCGTACACATCAACGAGGCCCAGGCGGACGGGACGAGCGATGGAGTGGTCGCCCGGCTCATGGCTGGCCAGAGCGTCGCGACAAATAGGCCACTTTAAGTCGATAGTTGAATCGTTTAATTTCGCGTTTAAATTTAGTATAGAACGCGAATCTCTTATGGATGGTGCTTCCCCCTAACTCCCCCGAGATCTCGCGGATGGAGTTGGGCTGGACCGAAAAAACCCGCACGCCATGATGCCAGCGCATCTGCATGAATGTGTCGACGGGGCGATCGAAGGATTCGGTCGCGGCCAAAAGCTGCCGAGCGGCTGCAATCGTCACAAGCTGAGCCTGGGCGCCTAAACCAATCCCCTTGGCAATGAACAATTGGGTCGCTCCCGCCATCGCTGAGATCTCGCGAGCCGACTCGCGTTGACGGTTCGGCAAGCGAACATAAGCACCAGGCCCCGCTTTCTTCGCTAAATCCAAGGCCGCCTGTAAAGCGAGCGGGTCAAATTCCACATCATCCTCCAAAATCATCCCCGCATCGAGCCCCTCGCTCACGATGCGTTGCCAGCACTTGCGATGACTCAGAAATACGGCTATCTCGGACTTGCGCAATTCGAAGGGATAATGCGGCTTCAGCAGGTCAGGCTGATAAGCGCGAGCAGCTTCTGCATCCATAACTAACCCGTCGACCGCGGCGATCATTTCGCAGGAGATTGGGCAATGCGCGATGATCCACTCCGCCTGCCGCCGGCGTTGCTCGGACCGTTCTAAGTGAATGACAAACGCACGGATATTCATGAAGGTCCGAATTGAGGTGAGATGCTAACTTACTTCGATAACTTTAATAGTCCTAAAAGCGAGATTTTTTAGGCAATAGACCCTATGTTACGGCCAGCTTAAGCCTCCATTTAATCGCACGAAAATTCTGGTGCTGTCAGGTGCGCGCCCTATTCCATAGTCAGCCAATGACTGCTTTACGACTACTCGTCATTACTTCGCCGGGCAGCCCACGATGCGCTGACATTTCCGCGCATCTCGAGACAATGCACGTGCCATTTGAAGTGTCCCCCGCCGTCTTTATCAAGACCCCGGCCGAAAAGTTTCCGGACTACGACCACGCGAAGCGGTTGCGCCAGTTTGGGTATGGCCTGACCGCTGGTGAAGTCGGCTGCTTTCTTGCACACCGTAATGCTTGGGAGACCGTCGCCCGAGGTACCGACCCCGTCCTCATTATTGAAGACGACGCTCGCCTGCTCACCGCCGTTCCCGCCCTCCTCCCTTGCTTATCAGCCATCGCCCAGCGCACCGGATATATCATCCGCCTGTATGGCGCCATCCGCCGCCCCGCGAGGCTTTGGCTTGAACCAGCAGTGGGTGTGAAACTGGTGCGCCCAACCTCCCCAAGTTTCTCTAGCGTTGCCTACTTAATCAGCCCAGCTGCAGCCCAGCATCTCCTGAAAGGGTGCCGCCGCTTCTGCGTCAGTCTTGATAGCTACCTGGATGAGGAAACCGCCCACGGGTGTATTATTCTTAATACCGAACCCGAACTCGTGACGCACGATAACCTGGTGCCCTCCCTCATTGGCGGACGCATCAAGCCACCCTCGACGATCATGTATAAGGTTTACCGTGAGATTCTCCGTGCCGGGCGGGACTTGCGCCAACGTTGTCACCGGGAAGTCGTCCTCTGGCAACTGGGGATTCGTTTCCGCGGCGTCCGAAAATACCCTTCCCCGCGAACGGCGTAAGCCCCCCGATCGGCGCCCGCCTTAAACCCACGGTAAGTTTTCCCGCCAAATCAGGGCGAGAAATGGGGCGCGTCTGGCATGACACCGTGCGTGCGCGGCGGCATCGACTGCGCTTCAAGAAGGTCGGTGGAGCGGACGCATGAACCCGCTCTACCCTACTGCCGTCGGGTATGAACAAATGATTTCAAAAGCCTTCTGCCTCCCATGAGGATGTGGGCTAAGGTGCGGACATGTCCCAACGGCCGCTTGGTTTCGGCGTGCGGGTAACCGAAAAATCGCCAGCAACTGTATTGCGCCCGTCGAATAAATGGGCGGCCTGTGTCAGTCGAGTTGTAGCTCCGCCCAAGCGCGGGCTTGTTCGGCGAAGAGGTGCTGGTTCTCGGCTTCCATCTGGCCGTGCAAGGCGACCAGGTCCGTGCGATAGAGTTTTTCAAAAAGCTCCTCGGGTGAACCCCAGCGCTGCGCGTGGGCGACCTGATTGAAATACATGTGCGGCAACCAGGCCCGCTGTGCCGCGGCCGAGGAATCGTTGGGTGAGTAAGCGTACCCCGAAGCGGCGGCAGGATGATGGCGCTCCAACTCATCGACGGCCGCCTGGGTTTGATAAAGCGGGTGCAGCCGTACATCACCCATCTGGTCGACGAGGAGCTCGTCCGACGGCACGAAAAACGGCAGGTTCATCTGGTACAACTCCACCATCGAGATGGAGAAGGCCGAATAGGGATTCATCAGCACGGCCGGATGCCGGGCGAGGTTCTCCGGCGAAGCCGTGTTGCCGGGATAGACTTTCTTAATGAATTCGAACGTGTATGGTTCGAAGCCATGGCGGGCAGCGTAGATCGCACTTTGCTGATTCAGAGTGGCGAGGTCGTTCGCAAAACCGATGATTGTATCGAGGTTGTGCGAAGGGCCGATAAGCACGATGCGGTTCGCGGGCGCATAGGGGCCGGCCAGCAGTTCGGGCGCCAGATGGGCGCAGACGACAGGTAAGCGGCGCAGTTCCACTCCGGTGTAATACTTGGTGTAGTGGAAATCATATTCCGACATCGTCGCCAAGACGTAGCGCGGATCCGCTGCCATGACACGCAGATGACGAGTGACTTCCTCGAGCCGCTCGGCGGCGACGCTGATATGAATACGGTGGCCGATGTTCAGGATAAGCTTCACCGAAGTCGGTAGCTTGGTCAGTGCCTCGAGGCGCGACGGCGGGAAACTGCACAGCGCATGGCGCAGCTTACGCAGGCCGGCCTGGTGGGCAAATTCCTCGCGCACCTGCGCCTCCGACCATTCGGCGAGATTGAGGAAGAACGCATCGCGGCTGACTGTCTCGCTGGCGGTATACCGCGCGTGCTTTGAAAGCGTACGGGCCTCCGCGTCCACGCCCACCGACCGGAGCAACGCCGTCTGCCACATGGTGGTGCCGATATGCATGTCCGAGACGATCAGCGTCGGCGTCGTCTCCCGGCCCCGCCAGCGGCGCCAAGCCTCGGCGAGACGCATCCCCAGTAAACGTAGCGGCCGTGCCATGCGGAAATTCTCAGGCGAGGGCCACCAGCCAGGCATCGAGCAGCGGTAGCTCGCGGGCGTCCTTCACGATGCCCTCAGTCACCAAGCGGGCGTAGAATCGCTTCAGCCCGTCCGGTCCGGCGGCGAAGCCGCCCGGCGCCAGGCCTTCGTCGAGCAGCGCAATCAGCCGGTCGACGTGCACATACATCTCACACTCCTGAAGGTAGTCCTTGAAATAGTCGTGTGGATTACGGTCCTGGAAGACCGTCGCGCCCTGGAAGACCATGCTCCGGCCGGCGCGGCGGACGAACGCCTGCGCGATATACATCTTCAGGATATCGCAGAAACGGAAACTCACGTAGCTCGGTACGTAGAGCAGCGGGAAATCCGCCCGACGGCGCCAGACGGTGTTCTGCGTGTTGCCGGGACAATACTGGGTCGGGCCGAGCTTATAGTAGGCGCCGGTCTTCGCGAACATGACCGGCGCGAGCGATTCGCGGGCGGTCAGGCGGAAAATCGCGTCCACGTCGGGATCACCGTCGGCCAAACCCTGGATGAGGCTGACGTCGTCGAAGAATCCAGCCGCGGCGGCGGGCGTGCCATGGCGGTGGGAATCCCGATCTAGCACGCGGCTGAGCGGCAACCCGCGCGGCCAGATATGCTTATCGGTGAACAGCTGGTAGAGGTTGACGGTCTTGGGCCCGCCGACGACGAAGTGCGAGGCACCGGCGGCCTGCTCCGGAGAGACCGAGCGGGCGGTCCAGTCATCGTAAGGGATATTATCATCATCGGTCTCAATGATGCACTCGTATCCTTGGTGCGCCGCGAACAGGTAGCCCATGTTCTTCCGGGCATAATGATTGAAGGGCAGCATGGCGTCGAACGCCGGCGCGAGCTCCTTCTGGCGGGCGACGGAGAGGAACTCACAATCGAGTCCGGCGTAAGTCGCCTCGGGCGTCTTGCGGTCGGCGACAATGATCACATCGACGGCGGGATCGGCGATGTATTTGAGCACGGACGGTGTCGGTGCGTTGATAGTCGTGATGATGACGCAGGCCTGGTTGCTCATGAGGAGATGTGCATGGGGGTATCGATGAACCGCTAGAGAGTCAATTCGAGGCGACCGCGACGCTTCTTCCTTCCCTGCGCCGCAGTACGTAGCTAAGGTGCGGGCATGTCCCAACGGCCCATTGGTTTCGGCATCTGGGGAACCGGCATGATCGCCGAGTTCCATGCGAAAGCGCTCGCCGAGGTCGCCGGAGTGAAACTCGTCACCGCCTATAACCGTTCGCCGGCCAAAGGTCGCGAATTCGCAATAAAGCACGGTATCGAGTTCGCCGAAACGCCGGAAGCGCTCCTCTCCAATCCTGCCGTCGATATCGTCTGCCTCTGCACGCCGAGCGGCGACCACCTCGCCCCGGCCCTCGCCTGTGCCAAGGCCGGCAAGCACGTCGTCGTGGAGAAGCCTCTCGAGGTCACCCTCGCCCGTTGTGATGAGCTTACGACGGCTTGCGCCAAAGCCGGCGTGACGGTCGCGGGCATCTTACCCCGCCGCTTCGGCGCCGGCGCGGTCGCTCTCAAGGCCGCGCTCGAAGCCGGCCGCTTTGGCCAGCTCACCATGGCAGGGGCGCTCATCCCTTGGTGGCGCACGCAGGCTTATTATGACTCCGCGGCCTGGCGCGGCACATTCGCCCTTGATGGCGGCGGTGCGCTGATGAACCAAGGCATCCACACCATCGACCTCCTTCTCTGGTTCCTCGGACCGCCTAAGCGCGTCTCCGCCACCGCGGGACTCGTCACCCATCATGGCATTGAAGTCGAAGATATCGCCACGGGCTGGATTGAGTTCGCCAATGGCTGTCGCGCCACCATCGCCGGCTCCACTGCCTGCTGGTCCGCCACGGGCTTCCCGGCCGAAATCCGCATCCATGGCACGAGCGGCTCGGCCGTGCTACGAGATGACAAATTAACCGCATTCGAATTCGAAAAGCCCCTGCCGTCTGACGCCGCCCAGGTCGCCACCGTGACCGAAGGCGGCGGGGCGGGCGCCAATGATCCTAAGGCCATCGGGCACGCATGGCATCGCGCTAATCTCGAGGAAGCCATCGGCGCGATCCGCGCCGGCCGCCAGCCCACCGTTAACGGCACCGAAGGCCGCAAGGCTGTCGAACTTATCCTCGCGCTTTATCAATCTGCCCAGACTAGCGGCGCCCCCGTTGATTTGCCGCTTCGGGCAGACCCGATGCTTGCCAAGCTCGGCGGCAAAGCAATCTGACCCCTGCCTTCCCTATGCCCAAGACATCCTTCCTTGATATTCTCCAATGCTGCTTTGATCCCAGCGCCTGGCGCTTACTCTCGAAGTTACTGCGTCAGCGGCAGCCACTGCGCTTCCTTCCGCTTTATCTTTCGCACCGCCGCGAGTTCATCGCCAAGGGTGGCAAGGTCGATAAGCTCTTCCCCATCCTCTACGACTATGCCGACCAGGCTGGTAGTGCCCGTGGCCACTATTTTCACCAGGACCTCTTGGTCGCCTCGCTGATTCACCAAGCGAAGCCCTTACGGCACATCGACGTCGGCTCGCGCGTGGATGGCTTTGTGGCACACGTCGCTGCCTTTCGTCCGATCGAGATTATGGACGTCCGCCCGTTACAAGGTACGGGCCATGAGAATATCCGCTTCCTGCAGGCAGACCTCATGCAGGAAACAAACGCTCCCACGGAGATTGCGGATTCCGTCTCGTGCCTTCACACGCTTGAGCACTTCGGCTTGGGCCGTTACACTGATCCCTTAATGCCCGACGGCCATCGCCGCGGATTCGTGAACCTGCTGCGCATGCTTAAGCCCGGCGGAACTTTTTATATCAGCTTCCCGATTGCGGCCCAAACCCAGGTGTGCTTCAATGCCCACCGCATCTTCGCTCCGCGCGAAATCCTGGAATGGCCAACCGGAGGATGCCGTCTGGAATTACTCCGCTTTGATTATGTCGATGACGCGGGCGACCTGCATCAGAACGTAAACCTGCACACGGCGGAAATCCGGGATGGCTACGGTTGCGGCATCTACGTCTTTCGAAAACATTTAGCGTCCTGATGCCGACGGTAACCTCCATTATCGACGGTGGCCTCGGCAATCAGATGTTCCAGTATGCGGCCGCCCGAGCGCTGAGCTTGCGATTAGGCGCCGGCCTTACCCTCGACCTTCGTCGACTTAACCGACGGGGCCATCGCCCGTTCGACTTAGCGGGCTTCGCCCTCGCGCCCAATCACCACACCCTCACGGCCGGGCGACCTCCCAGGCCTCCTGGTCGCCTTAAGCGATGGGTGCGCTCCACGCTGGGCATCCGTGATTACTTCCACGAAACCTCCTTCCCTTTTAATCCCGCGGTCTTCGCCTTATCCGCCCCCGTAACCCTTGATGGATATTTCCAGAGCGAACTTTATTTCACTGAGCAGGCTGAGGTAATTCGGGGTGATTTCCAGCCTGCAGCCACCCACGTCAGAGCCATCGAGCAACTTACCCACCGACTGATTCCGGCCGACCCATCCGTCTCGCTGCACGTCCGACGGGGTGATTACGTCGAAGCAAAAAACCAAGCGTTCCACGGCCTTACGCCCCTTGCTTACTATGAGCGGGCCCTGGCGATTCTAGCCCAACGCCTCCCAGCCTCACCGACTATCTGCGTCTTTACCGATGACCCCGCCTGGGTGAGGGCACACCTGCCGCTACCAGCGGACACCCGCTACATTTCCGAGCATACCGCTTCCGCCCTCGAAGACTTGCTGCTCATGTCCCGCTGTTCGCATCATATCACGGCGAATAGCAGTTTCTCGTGGTGGGGGGCCTGGCTGAATCCCAATCCCGCCAAGATCGTGATCACCCCGGCGCAGTGGTTCCAGCCAAGCAGCGGCCTCGATACCCGCGACCTCCGGCCTGCCAGCTGGCTGACGGCCTAAACCGAGTTAGGGATGGACGCCCCAACGAGGCGCAGTTCCATTAAGCCATGGGCCAGCCTCAGGTTTCCGTCGTTATTGCCGTGTGGAACGGCGAACGCTATCTCCGCCAAACGCTTGATAGTATTCTCGCCCAAGATTTTACGGACTACGAACTTCTGGTGATTAATGATGGCTCGACGGATGGCACGGCGGACGTCTTGGCTGAATACTCCCGAGACCCCCGGCTACGCATTCATTCTCAGGAAAATCAGGGGTTAGTAAAAACACGTAATACGGGCCTGCGCATGGCTCGGGGCGAGCTCCTGGCTTTTATTGATGCAGATGACTTGGCCAGCCCCTCGCGCTTATCACGTCAAGTCGCCTACCTCCAGGCACACCCCCAGGTGGCAGTGCTCGGAAGTTTCATTCAATACATTGACCCCGAAGGCCACCCGCTTCGCATACTCCGCTACCCAACGGGGGTGGCGTTGGTCGCCGAGACACTCGAGCGTCGATGTGTCCTTGCCCAGCCTGCCATCATGCTTCGTCGCTCCGCCGCTCTGGCCGTCGGCGGCTATCGCCCTGCGTTTAAATTAGGAGCGGAAGACTATGACCTGTGGCTCCGGATGGCCGAACATCATGAGATTGATAATCTCCCGGAAGTGCTCACGTACTACCGAATCCACGGAGCCAGCATCACGCATACGCACCGCACCGACCAGACCATCGCCGCCTTTGCGGCCATGTGTAGTGCCCGACGCCGACGCCGCGGCCAACCCGACCCGATTGACGGACTAAATACGCCAGTCACGGAGGGCGACCTCGCCCGCTTCCAGCTCGAGCCAGACGAACGAGCGCTCTTCCTGCAGACGCGCCTGGAATTACTTCGCCAACGCCTTGCGCCCGCGGCTGACTTTGCTGACTTACTAACGCAATCTTGGGTGCTCCGTCCTTACCTTAGGCGCGGCAGTCATGTCCGCCATATCCTCATGCCCGGAGCTTTTATCTTAATCAAACAGGGACGCACCCTGACGGGGCTCGGCTGGATTACGTGCGCGTTCCTGCGCGAGCCGTTGAGCGCCGCGTGGATGCTCTTGCGCCAATCGGTTAAGATTTTTGGCTTGGGCCGCTGACGGCTCCGAAAGATATCGGCTTAGCCTTAGTCCTTACGGGCGACGAAGATGTCGTGCTCAATGTGCCACTTGAGGCCAAGACGCTCCGCCCATTCCACCAGAAATAAACGCGAGGGATAATGAGCAAAGTCGGGGTGCGCGGGCTCGAAGCAACGCACATCGTCCACCATAACAGCAACCCGGCCGAGACGCGGTAAGGCTTGGGCGATGGCGGCCAGCTCCTCTTTGATCGGCGTATCCTTGTCGGCCTTGAAAGTCATGCCGGCGGAGTAATGTCCATCCAGCCAGAAGCTCACATCGCCGGATAGCCGCAGCATGAGTCCCGGGAAGATCTGCTCACTCGTACCACGGATGATCTCAATATTTCCGCGACCCGCGAACAACGCTTGCGCGCGTGCGCATAGTGCTGGCTCCGGCTCGATGCTATAAACCTGCTTAGCCTTTTCAGCCAATATCGCCGTGGTCCCCCCAAGATAGGTGCCGGTCTCAACCCACGTGCCGTCAAGGATCCCGAGGCGAAGTAGCACGCGGCGCTTAATGTATGCCGGGCTGGGCCCAGCAAAATCCCGCACCTTCCATTCCCGTAACTCACGGGAGCTAATCCGGGCAGGGAAAAGTTTGTTGATAAATTGATGAATCCACATGCGGCTTTAACCCTGAAATTCCTCCATTGTCGCCGAGGTTCCCGAGTTAATACCACTCCGAGCGAAGACTTTAAAAAAAGTCCGCACCACGATTTTCAGGTCGAGCCAGAAGGTGCGGTGGTCGACATACCATACATCGAGGGCGAACTTCTCCTCCCAGGTCAGCGAGTTGCGCCCGTTGACCTGTGCCCAGCCGGTGACACCGGGCTTCACTTCCATGCGGCGGGACTGAAAAGGGCTATACCTAGGGAGGTAGCGCATCAACAGAGGACGCGGCCCGACGACGCTCATGTCACCGACCAACACATTCCACATCTCGGGGAATTCATCGAGGGTAGTGGAGCGGAGAAATTTCCCGAAACGGGTAAGCCGTTGCACATCCGGCAATAACTCACCATCCGCTCCGAGGGCATCGGTCATGGTGCGGAATTTAACCATCCGGAAGGGCCGGCCGCGCAGACCAGGCCGCTCTTGGATGAAGAGTACGGGGACGCCGAGTCTCAGGCGTATGAGGATGGCCACGACCAGTAACAAAGGTGAAAAACCGACTAACCAGCACAAGGAGAATCCGATATCGAAAAGGCGTTTGATCATCGGGGGGTGGGAAGCCGGGCGTCAGTCAACACGCTCACGCTGGCTTCCTCGATGAAGATTTCGTGCGTGAAGGCAATTTCGAAGTCGGCACCCGTCGTGCCCAAGGGCACTTGCGCTACGAGGACAGCTTCACGGCGGCCACCGAGGACAGAAGCAACCACTGGCTTGCCCCCACTCTTAAAGGTTAAAGTGAGTCGCACCTCCGATTCCTGATCGGCTACTGGCGATAAGCTAAGCCGGATGACCATGATTTGACTGGAGTCGAAGAGGCCAGTGACTGGGAACGGGCCGAGTTTCCCCGCCGGGGCCACGGCATGTAATCCGTGGGCACCCCCGTTGACCTGATTAGCCCGCGAGGGTGACAGAAAGAGCGCCTTGGCAGGCACCGTCGCTCCATCAAAAAGGAGTACAATCGACGGCGCACCATTTGAAGTCGTCGCTCGATACGCCAACTGTCCCGGCAGACCATCGGCCTTAGCCCAGGCCGCAAGTTCTGCTTCCTGGTCTCCCTTGAGTTGAACCAGCCGCACCCAGGTCGGACGTGGGTTCCGCTGGACAAATGATGTCCACCGCACGCGGGTGCCGTACGCACCCCATTGCCGATTGAAGGCATCTTCCGTCCGCACGCTCGAGATTTCGGCTTCGGTGAGTTGATGCAGCGCGCTCAGGGCGGCCGGCGAACCCAGTGGATTTACTTGGCGAGCTTGTACGGCTGACCGAAACGCACAAGTCATGGCCCAAGTGTCGTCAAACTGGCCTAATCGCCATAGCTGGGCTCGCTGCCGATGGGTAACCTTATCCTGTTGAGCCAAGGATGCACGGGCGGCGGCGAGCCGTGCTGAAACCAGGGCCACTTCAGTGTCATTTAAAACCATGGCTCCACGCTCGTCGTTAAAGTGCCGGAGAAATTGGTCAGGGCCGCCGAGGCGGGCATCACGCTGCCAGGCAGATTCAATCGCCCGGAAGGCTTCACGCATCGCTGGAGCGCCCGGACCATAAGCGGCCGCAAACCACTGACGTAAGAGTACCTCGGGGTCCAGCGTGGGGTCCTCGAGCAACTTTGCTGCCAGCCAGAATTTCGGTGCATCGTAAGCCCAAAGAGGGCTTCCCTCAGAATACCATCCCACCACTCCGGCCGAATGGGCAGCCCCGATGGACGCCGCGAGGGCGGAGAAATGAACCTTCGGGACGGCATACTCTGTGCCGTGCCAATAATCATAGAGTCCCACCCGCCGAGCGCCGGACTTCGTCCAAGCCGCTAGGTTGGTCCGCTCCTGCGCGGCAAAAGCGGCGTCCGCATACCCGATGCGGTCGGCACACACCCAAGGGAAGACCGCCGGGCGTACGCGCACCGTTGGCGCTCGCAGCGTCTGCAGGTATGCCAACGTGCCAATCGCATGGCTATTCCCTTGCACGTCACCCGAAGGCTCCCAGAAGGAGTCGGCCACGTTATTTAAAAAGCCGATCAAGTAGTTCGTTCGCACTGGCCGAGCGCGATACCACCCTTCTGAGCGCACGCTGTCGTCGAAACTCAACGTGTCATTCACGCCCAAGGGAACCGAGAAGGCCCCAGGGTGCATATGGAAATAATCCCGGGCGTAACGGGCCCCCATCTCAGGTGCCTGCGGGTGTGCGAGATTCGGGTTCGGTTCGTAAGCGCCATTGAGGGGCTGAATCCGGACTCCGCCAATCTTAGGAAATAATTCCGGATGCTCTTGCCACTCTTTTTTCCCGAAGGCTTCATGCAGTCCATGGGAGAAAGCTGGCGCTCGACCCAGGCCGATGGAATACGCCCAATCCAAGGAGGCTTCATTGAGCCCGCCGACTTCGCGCCAATGGAAGGATGGACGGAAAGTATCGTCGGCCGGCAGCCCGATCGAATTAAGAATCATCCAGTCGGCACCCTTCTCGCCAGGCATGGCGAAGAAGACGCCTAGGTGCTGTTCGCAGAAACGCCCGATGGCGATACGCGTTGCGAGAGGGCTATTGCCGAGAAGAAAAACCGCGCCGCGAATCGTGCGGCGCACGGCGATATCTCCCTCAGCTTTCGGCACATCGATGCCGGCTTCTGATAATTTCGCGGTGTGCCCAATATACATCCCAGCCCAGGGAACGGTGCCGACACCCTCCTGGATCACCTCCGGACGCCGACCCGTCACGCGCTCACACCAATCCGCTAAGGTCTGCGCGCCATACCATTCATCTGGCTCCGGATTCGCTGCCAGCACAATGGGGGCATTCCAGCGCTCCCCGTCAAAGAGGCGGTCAGCTGCCGTGAGCGTGGCGGCAAAGGCAAGCAGCAGAAAGGCAAGCAGACGGGGCACCGCAGGAAATTATCCGCCAACGGCCACCGTGCAAAGAGGCAAATCGCCTTCAGGCCCTCTCCGGGCAGGGATAACACCGCGCGCTGTCCTTATTGTCCCTGTTCATCTGTGGTCGCAGCTTACTGCCTTGGGCAGGAACAGTACCATGCTGAGGCCTCATCAAGCCTAAGCCTCACTTTCCGACGAGGGTATTCAGGAGTTCCTGGCGCCATTCCTTTTTCTTGGGATCCCAAACGCCGAAATTTGCCTGATACTCCCAGTAGGCCCACTTGATGCCGCGCGTCTCCGCCTCCGAGACGACCGTGTGCGTCCACTTGGCTCGGGCCGCCATATCAGGCACGCCTCCGCAGGTCCCAAATTCACCGAGAAAAAGCGGGCGATGCTCCTGCTTGCCCCACGCCGCCGCCTGATCGAAATCCTTGCGGATCAGGGCCAGCTCCGTCTCTGTGCCTGTCCACGTTGAATCCTTCCAGGTATCGGAGCCCTTCACCCAAAATGCGTTGGCATGGGTAAAGTGATACGGGGAATAATAATGAATATGCACGACGATGTGCCGGTCGTCTGCTGGCAGCTTGAGATCTTTTAGCGTCGAGATCTGATTCCAGCGAACACTTCCGATGTGCACGGCGCGCTCCGGATTTACTCGACGCACTTCGCGGAGCCCAGCGAGTAGGCTTTGATTCCATTCCGCAGCTGAGTGATTCCCGTTCGGCTCATTGAAAAGTTCAAATTGGAGGCTGTCCGGGTAGGCGGCAAAGCGGGTGGAGATTTGTTTCCAAAACGCCGTGAAGCGTTCGCGATGCTGGGCGGGCTCTTTGTCCATCTCATCATAATGATGGAGGTTGAGGAGCACGGTGAGTTTGGCGGTCAGCGCTGTTTTCACGATATGTTCAACGCGGTCCATGAATTCTGCATCGATCATATATGGGGCCTCTTTGGCCGCATGGGCAGACCACTTGGTCGGGATGCGTACCGAGTCGAAACCTGCCGCCTTGATACGGGGGAAATCCTCGTCGGCGACGCGGAGACCCCAGGCGCCTTCGGTGGGCGCCTCAAGCATATTACCCATATTCAGGCCGCGGCCGAGTTGCCGTTGCTGCTCAAAGATATCGGCGGCCGAAAGTCCGAGCGTTAGAAGAAAGAGGGACGAAAGGAATCGGGGCATGATGTGAGCGTAGGGAGCAGCGCGCAGGGAGCAAGGGGACAACACGTGGCGCTGTCCCTGTCTCGACCCATGGGGGCACAAAAAAGCCGCGCCTGGAGCGCGGCTTTCTGCGAGGTTGGGGCCAATTGTCAGCGCTGGATAAATAAATAGTTCACCCCGCCGAAATCACGCACGCCAGAGGCAAGCCATCGCTCGACGTCCATCCGCTCCACCAAGCGCCGGGCGGGATCCAAAGTCTGGCAGAGATACCCGGCATCCCAGAAGATTTCGAAAAGCGAGAGGAAGCCGGGGTTAATGCCGCCCTCCTGATTTTCCTGGAAAGAGTGTTCGATAATCCAACCGGTAGGCGAAGGGCGTCTCAGCAACTCCCGAGCACCGCTCAAGACCGCGTGCTCATGCCCTTCCACGTCGATCTTGATCAGTAAAGAATGCGTCGGGGGGCACCCCGCTGCCAAGTGATCCAGTGTCTCCACTTCCACCTCGCGAGCATAGGTGCTGGCCATGCCACCCCAATTCTTCAGCAAGCTGGCACCCTCCCCGCCACCATACAGCAGGGCCCTCCCCTGCTTGTCCCCTAGGGCCACATTCCATGCCTTGGCGTTTTCACATTTATTTTGCGCGAGGTTCTCCTTCAGCCGCTGGAAATTAAGCGCGTTAGGCTCGATCGCGATCACCGGAACGCCAGCTCGACAGGCAATCAAAGTATAAAGGCCGCAATTAGCCCCGACGTCTAGAAAGAGATCCCTGCCCGCGAGTAGCTCTCTCAATAAGGCGACCTCACCAGATGCCGTTCGCGACTCAGGCATGCCCTCGACCCCGATGAAATCGAAGCCCAGCTCGGTCGGACGCATGCGCTGGGCGGCTAAGAGCCGACGGTCTCGCCATTGACGGTACCATTTAACTCCAGCCGGGAAAATTTTCTCTAGCTGCTTCTTCATTTATGGGTAAAGCTGCCGAAGGAGTGAACGGGCGATGGCGGGTGCCGCAAACTGCGTGCGCGCGAGTTCAGCGGCACGCTGGCCCATTTCCACGAGCTGTTCCGTGGGCACGGTAAGGACTTTGCGCAAGGCCTCCGCCGGATCGGCCGGGTCATCGAGGATGAAGCCTGTGCCTGGGCGCTCCACGAGTTCCGTGACATTCCCGGCCTTGCGGGACAATACAATCGGCAGCCCTGCCGCGGCGGCTTCGATAGGTGCCAACGGATTGGGATCCTGCAAAGTGTTCAAAATAAAAGCATCGGCCGCCCAGAGAGCTTCGCGGACCTCGTCGGGTGCCAGTTGACCCAGCACCTGAATCGAGCCGCCAGACGCTGCGGCCGCGATCGCTAACTCCGGGCGCTGGTCGCCATCGCCGACGAAAAGCAAGGTCGCCCCGGCCCGCACCTCGGGCGGGAGTGCTAGAAAAGCCCGGGCGACGGGGAGCACGCCTTTGCGGGCCGTAAGCGCTGAAACCTGCACCAGCACCCTGCCCGTTAAGGGTAATCCGAACCTCCGGCGGGCCGCCGCCTTGGCCTCAGCGGAAGGTCGGATGAAGGGCGCGACGTTGATGGCGTTTGGTAAATGAATAATCGGCTTCGGCTCGCCCGCTTGGGCGAGGGCCCATTCTCCGCTGCGCGCATTCGGAACAGCAAAGCCGTCATAGCGTCGGTAAACCCGCCGGCGCAGCCAAGCAATCGGTCCAGCCTGATGGAGGGCCGCGTCCGCATGGCCTTCGCTCCAAAAAATCCGCCGACAAGGAAGCGACAAAACATTCAGGCCAGCCAGCAACATCGTGGGCGTATTCCAGGAGCCTGCCACCACGAGCGTGTCGGGCTTGAAGCGGTGAATCTCGGCGAGCACTCCTGGATTAAGGTGGGCGTGGATGCCCGTGAGCGACGGGTGAAAGCCGCGAAGAATCTCGTGGGCATGGAGCATCTTCTCCGGCTCATAGGGCCAATGCCGGCCTGGTTCGGTCTTCGCACAATACAAAACCTTGAACCCAATGGCACGACGCGAAGACTCCTCCGCGACGGCATTGAAGAATGCCGTTCGGTACGGGGTGGGAATATTGGTGATGACGACTAACATGTTTTCCGTTTTGCCCGCAGTAACTCATCCCACAGCGGCTGGACGGCTTTTGCGTCAAAGCGACGAATCGCGAGGCAGGACTTGGTGGCAAAGGTCCGTCGAAGTTCCGCATTATCAGCCAACCGAATCATCGCGGCCTTAAAGGCGGCTTGATCGCCGTCCGGCACCACGAGCCCATCCGCCTCGTGCGTCACGATTTCTGCCGGACCCACCTTGCAATCATAAGCGATGCAGGGAAGTCCGCTCCTCATTGCCTCAATGAGCACGAGCCCGAAGCCCTCCGACCGCGATGGAAAGACGAAGATATTGCTCGCGGCGAAAAATTCGTCGGGATTTCCGACCCAGCCGGGCATCAGCACCCGACCCTGCAGGCCACGGGTGGCAACCATCTCGTGCAGGATGTCATGATCTTCGCCGTCACCAATAATGAGTAGGTCCCAATCCGGGTGGGCATCCTTGATGGCATCGAAGATCTCCACGAGCTCCCGAAATCCCTTCAACAGATTGAATCGTCCGCAGGCACAGAACACCTTGCGGCCAGGGCGAATCCAGTCAGCCACGCGGGCGACTTGACCCGCGGCCCCCTGCGCCGGCGATGACCAAAGCGGAATGCGCACTCCCCGGGTACCAGGATAAGCCGAGACGGCGAGGTCTGTTGCCTCCGCTGTCGCACAGACCAGCGCGTCGAGCCGTGGGTAAAAATATCGCAAGAAGAGACACTTCACCGCCGAAATTGGGTGGTGCGGCGCGTAGTCATACTGCGAACCTATCAAAATCGTCGAGCTCCCGCTACCCGCCATCGCCAAGTGGACATTCGCCACTGGCGAAAGAGCAATGACGGCATCAAGTGATGTTACGCGCAGAAACGAGCGGAGACCACGGACAATCCGGAAATTATCGATCACGCCGGCCAAGCCGCGCTGCTTGGGGTGACTCAGCAAGACATGCCGACGCGTGGCCGCGGGGAGTGTGAACACATCGGCGCCTGCGGATTCCGTAATCAGGTGCGTCTCCCAGCCTAAGGCATCCCACTCTTGAAGTAAATTGGCGACCACCCGCTGCAGTCCTCCCTGCAGATACATTCGATCGATGAAGACGCCGACCCTCATGCGAGTTCGTCCGCATGGCGCTCCTTAGCGATGATCTTAAAATAAATGCCGACGCAGAGTGCGGCCGTCAGGGTGGTCGGGAGCAGCCCCCAATAGGGCGAAGGCGCCTTGGTCATGAGCCAACTGCCGAGGCCTAGAGCGGCCCCGCAAACCGCAAGCCAGAGCCAAGATTTTGCCCCAAGCCACCGGCCAGAACTGCGTCGTGTAAAAATCAAAAGCACGATGGCAAAAAAGAGCGCCCCAACTGCTTGCGCCACGGCGGCGCCTTCGATGCCAAAAGTCGGCACTAACCCTACGGCCAATAAAACAGCCATCACGCTGACTAATGCCTGAAAAGCCGCGACCGCCCGGAGGGACCCTCGGGCGTTGACCCAGAAACCCAACGGGCTGCCGAGCATATTGAAGAAGATGGTCCAAGCTAACCAATTAAGCGAGGGTACCGCCGGCGCGAACTCGGCGGTGTAAAAAAAGGTCAGCGCCAGCGGGCCCATCGTTAATATTCCCATGATCAGCGGGGTCGCCAATAAGAGACAGGCTTGTACCTGTTTTTCCGTAATATGACGCGCCTCGTTTTCATCGCGGGCCGCCGCGACGCGTGGGTAGAAATCCATCTGGGTTACCTGAAAAATCAATGCAGGCACGCTATTCGTGAGCGCTAAGGCCGCTAGAAAATAGCCAACATGGGCCAGGGCGGACGCGCCAAACCAACCTGGATAATGCCGAACGATTAACGCCGTGGTGGTGACGCTCGCCACCACCCCAAGCACGAGACCAATCTGGAAAATCAAGCCGAGCTGCATCAACTCACGGATGTCACTCTCCAGCGGCACGGCTTCGCTCGGAGGGACAAGCAAGCGAGCCGCCCGCCAGGACATGAAAGCGGCGAGGGCGGCCGCCCATAAGATACTGATCGCAATCCCAATATTTCCGAAGAAATAGATTAAGGGCAACCCGGCGATTAATCCTCCCACCGCCGCGATTATCTGAGTGCGCACCAGCGCGCCAATCTGGCCGGAGGCCTGCAATAACGATGTCCACATTGCCGTAGCGACCATGCAGGGCACGGCCAGGCCGACGATGAGCAATTCGACCGCATGCTCTTGGCTCACGAAGTAGAGGTAGCCCGCAGGAATGATAAACAAAATAACCCCGACCAAGCTTACCGCCGCGAGACGTCGTCCAAATTTCCGGACGGCAGCTTCCTTCCGTTTTTTCTCTGAGGCATCTGCCCCCGCCACCGTACGGACCGCCGACGTGCCTAAACCCCAGCCACCCACCTCCGTCGCGCGGGCGCTAAAAGCATTCAAGATGCCGATGAAGCCAATGCCCGCGGCCCCAAAACACCAAGAAATGAATTTCGCCCGGATGGCGGCAGCTACCGCCGTCACGACTCCAGCTTTAGCCAAGAGCGCAGTGGAGCGAAGGATGCGGGCAAAGGGCATGGGCGATAAGGGGGAGCGGGGGCATGGTGCACTGCGGTGAAGCAGAGAGCCATGCATACGGCGTATTAGGGCCGGATGGCGCTGGTGTACGCAGTAAAGAATTTGCGGCGGTATTCGGCCCAGCTATGGAGTTCCGCTTTGCGACGGGCCGCCTGGCCCATCTGGAAAAGCTGATCGCGATGCGAAAGTGCCCAGACGAACTGTTCGTGAATGGCTGAAGTGCTCCCGGGAGCGACCACCAAGCCATCCAGACCGTGGGCGATGAAATCTGCCCCGCCGGTGCTTGTCGTACAGAGCACAGGCACGCCACAGGCCATGGCCTCTAAAATCACCAGGCCAAAGCCTTCGGCGATAGAGGGGAGCACCACGAGATCACAATGCTTTAAATCGGCGGCCAGGGCAGAATCACTCAAGCCACCACGCACCTCGACCTCTACATCCTCGAATCCGCGAATTAAATCCCGGTCGACGGCGGCCCGCGTATACAAAATCAGGCGAGCACTTCCCTTCGATAGACCAGCGAGCGCCGCGAGTAAGTAACGGGCTCCTTTGCGCTGAGACAAGGCACCCACAAACCCAATCGTAAGTGCGGCGCCGGACGGCGGCGTTGAGCGGGGGGCGAAAAGTTCGGAGTTGACGCCATAACCAGCGATGAAGGCAGGGGCCTTGGAACCGGCCTCGATCAAGGAGTGCCGGGTGAAAGAACTAGCACAGATGACCGCATCGGCCTGCTCAAAGGCGCGGTCATTCTCCTCAAAGAGCGGCGACATTTCCGTTTCTTCCATGAGCGAGGCCCGCGCTTCGGGGACTTTCGCGATTTCCTGGGTGAAAAGATCCCGCAAGAATCGGCCGTGGGGGTGCACCTGAAAAAGGATGCGAGGTAAGCCTGATCCGCGCATTTGCTCAAAGGCAGCCGTGGCGTAATAGCTGTACGCGATGAGGGGTGCCCCACGGCGCAGTGCCTCCTCCCCGGCGATTTGACTCAAGAGGCGGTCGGCCACCGCGAAGTGCGCGGAATCTTTGCGCTTGTCGAAGCGCGCGAGAACAGCCCGAAAGGTCGCCCGCCAAGAGCCCTTCACCCGTGTCGTCGGAATTTGCGGATGATGCCGAACCCCCGCATAGCGATGAAACTGCCGACCGAGCATCCTGGTCGTCGCCCAACCCGGGGAGAAATAGGCGTCGGTCACTAAGAGCGATAACGCCGCATGCTCCTGCAAGGCCAGGGCTGACTGATAGCGGTCACGCGGACCGGCGAACGTGATGACGGCGGGAGGAGTCAAAGGGAGTGGGGCAACGCGTGCAGGCACTTCGGATACAGCCAGGTCTATTTTAGACCAAGCATGGCGACATGCGGGGCTGATCGATACAGGCCAGGACCAGCGTCGGTGGTATTGAAAAGGTGCACCGAGCGACACGCGTGACGGACTTGGGCATAGTTATCGAAAACCGAATAGGAATAAAAGAGTCCGTCCCCTTCGGAGGTGAGGTAGCGCTTACCGCCCGTTCGGAGATAATTGAAGGCTGGCCAAAGGCGCAGGGCCGCAATCGCTTGTTTGACGAATCGAGCAACCCCACTGCCCTGACCGAAATTATTGGCATCGGAAATAAAGATCCCTTTGCTGGCGACCCGCAGCATCTCGCCCACGGCTTTCGCCGGTTGCGGCACGTGGTGTAAGACCGCGAACTCGCAGACGAGGTCAAAGGAACCGTCGGGGGCAGTGAGCGCATTCACATCCCCCTCCACCAATTCATCCTTGGAGAGTCCGGCGGCGTAGCCCACCTCACGCAGCGAGGCGACGGGCTCGATGCCCACAAAGCGCACCCCGGGATGACGGTGCTTCAGGGTGCGCAGCGCGCGGCCGGTGCCGGAGCCGACATCCAGCACCGAGCGGATGCCGTGGTACTCGATCATCGCGGACAGAATAGCTAGGGCGAACTGATGTTCATCATGCTCAGCGAGCTGCATCTCGTCATACTTCGCGGCGGTGTCTGCGTAGTATTGGCGCTGGCGGGCGATTTCGTCGGCGTGGCTCATGCGCTCGGCTTGGTGGCTTCGAAGCCCAATGCGTTTTCCCAGCGAGGGGCTGATTCCACGGCATTAAAATCTTGATGGGCGGAGTCGCCGAAGTTCGCCGGGCGGATGGCGACGAAGCCAGCGGCCGCCAATTCCGCCGCCATGGCGGGGTAGTCCCACATCCAAAGATGGGCATCGCGGGAGAACATCATACGGAGCCGCTTCAGGCCCTTGGGGGTCTCCTCGAGTCCGTGGCAGGTGTTGCGCATAAACATCAGAGCCGCATCGGGAGAGTTTCCTGCTGCAGCAAGGTATACACGACAGATGACACGGATATCCGGCAATACCGCCCGAAAGACGCCGCCGGGCTTCAAGCATCTCCAAGTTTCTCGCAGAGCGGCGCGGCAGTCCGCCAAGGAGAGATGTTCCAGCGTGTGGGAACAGTAGGCGAGATCCGCCGTGCCCGTAGCTACTGGCAACCCTTTGACGACATCGCCAAATACGACGGTCTTGGGATAGGGGGCGCCGTTACGCGCCAAGGGGAGTAGGTTGAGCAAAGGGGTCCGCTGCAGGCGGAGCATCGGACTAGAGTCATAATTTCGCCAGGTGGGCGGGCCGCAAAGACCGGCACCATATTGGATATTGAGACTCATGGAGCTGGGGAAAGTGAGGAGTGGGCCGGCGCGCCTGGAAGGCCGCGCCGCGGACAGCCTGCAACCCAGGCATAAATGGCTTCGCTGATTTTCAGTAAGCCTCGGGTGGCGAAGTTAGGCCAGCGGCGGAGTGCACAGAGCCGGCAGACCGAAAGGAACATCAACATCGAGGTGCGGACGACTTGGACTTTAGAGCCAGGCTGGTCCGTCCATTGCACGGGGCGCTCTTGAATGACCGCCCCCGCCGTCTGCACGGAGAGGAGGAGATCCACATCGACCGCCATGTCACAGGTATCGGCGTGTTTTAAAATGGCTGGTAAAAAGGCGGCCCGGAAAAACTTTGCTCCGCACTGCGCATCCAACGTCCGCAATCCGAGTAATAGTCGCGCAAGAAAATTAAACCAGAAGCTCGCCGCGCGACGGATGAACGGCCGGGTCGGCATTTCGCGGCGTCCCACCAATACATCCGCATCAGGATGATGCAGTAGTCCGAAGAGCGAGCCTGGCGGCGTCGCACCATCCGCGTCGGCAAAGCCGATCCACTCGGCGTCATGGGCTTCCCTGAAACCAGCGAGGAGTGCCCCACCCTTACCGATGGGTTCAGGGTATTCCATCCACGTGAGCTCCGGAAATTCCGCGGCGAGGCGGGCGATAACTTTCGCCGTACCGTCGGTGCAACCGTTTAATACCACGAGGATGCGGATGCGGAGCGCCGATTGTTGCCGCGCAAACGCAAGATAAGCGCGGAGCGGCGCCTCAATGCGCTGCTCTTCATTGTAGGCCGGGATGACCAGCAGCACCTGACTGACAGAATGGGGAGGCAAAACGGTTCAGGCACCAAACTCGGCCAACACTACCCGAATGACGCGGCTGCGGTCTTCTTCCGACATGGCGGACCCGGAGGGAAGGCAAAGGCCTTGGTCGAAAAGTCGCTCGGCTATCTTGCCGCCGTGCATTTCCGCGCCCTTAAAGACCGGTTGCTGGTGCATCGGCTTCCACAACGGGCGGGCCTCGATATTTTCCTTTTCCAGCGCCAGCAGAACGCGTTCCCGCGTCACCCCGCCCGAGCGGGCTGGATCGATGGTGAGACAGGTCAGCCAGCGCGTCGACTGCCCCCAGGGGGCTTCGGGTTGCATGGTCACTCCAGGCAATGATTTAAAGGCTTCGGCGTAAGCGCGGAAGTTCGTGCGGCGACGAGACACCTTTCCGGAAAGACGGGTGAGCTGGCCGAGCCCGATGCTCGCACAGATATTGCTCAGTCGATAATTATAGCCGATGACCGAATGCTCGTAGTGGGGGGCCGGATCGCGGGCCTGCGCGGAAAGGAAACGCGCCAGCCGGGCAATTTCCGGGTCATCCGTGACGAGCATACCGCCACCGGAAGTCGTGATGATCTTATTGCCGTTGAAAGAATGGGTGCCCGCGATGCCAAAGGAGCCGGGTGAGCGATCGCCATAAGTGGCGCCAAGGGCTTCGGCGGCATCCTCGACCAACTTCACGCCATACTTGTCACAACACATCTTAATCGGGGCAATGTCGGCCGACTGACCGTAAAGGTGGGCCAAGACCAACGCCTTGGGGGGCTTACCCGCGCGAACCTTCTGCTCAATGACGGCGCAAGCGAGCACGGGATCCATATTCCATCCCAACTCTTCCGAATCGATAAAGACGGGGGTCGCACCGAGGTAGATAATCGGTGAAGCGGAGGCGACGAAAGTAAGGGACGGACAAAATACCTCATCGCCAGGACCGACCCCCGCGATGCGCAAGGCGAGGTGTAATGCGGCCGTGCCTGAAGAAAGCCCGACGGCATACTTCGAACCAACGAGCCGGGCGAAGTCCTCCTCGAAGGCGTCGAGGTTAGGACCAACGGGCGCGACCCAGTTCGACTGGAAGGCTTCGAGCACGTATTCGACTTCAGCAGCGCCGATATCGGGAGGAGAGAGGTAAAGACGAGAGGGGGTCATGAGGGGTTAAATGAGGTGACGGGCTTACTGCCAGGTCTGGTCGGCAAATACCCCCAGCGGAGCGAGGGTGTTGAGCAATTCAGCGTTGGCTGGGTCGGAGATTAAATCAGCGATGGGCAGGTTGGAGGAGACGCGGATAAACATCTGTTCGCTCTTCTGGTTGATGCCGTAGGCACGGATATCTTTTAGGAGGAGCGGCAGGCGCTCCCAGCGACCCGCCAGTCCGTCGCGCCAGCCAGCTTTCTGGTCTTCGTAACGATTCGCGCGGCCGTTCACGAGGTGCCAGAAGGCAACGTTCTGCTTGCCACCCCGTGGCATGATATACTGGCCGTACTCATAAGGAATGAGTTCACGGCTACCAATCTTCCCGGCGACGGCATATTGTCGTTCCGACCGCACGCAGCCGTTGTTCACCCAACAAGAATCTGGATTATGCGAGCCCGCATCGACAACGGAAACTTTCCCGGGCGACCAATACGCCGCATAGATCACGACCTGCACGCCGCCGCGGGTATAAACCGCCTGGGAGGCCTGACTGAAATTCAGAATCCCTTGGGCGCTGGCGAGGGCAGCGGAACTCGCCGCGATCGGCACCTCTTGCCGTAACCAACCCGCAGGGGTTGCCTGCAGGATCTTGGGGACCGACCCGCTAAAGCGTGCGGCTCTGGGCGCGCTGAATTCAGAAACCGCAACAAGGATGAGTAATCCTGCGAGCAGGACCGACCCGAAGATGAGTAAGCTTTTTCGCAAATTAAAGGACGCGGGCGGGGTTCCCGGCGACGATGACATCAGCAGGCACATCCGTCATCACCACGGCGCCGGCGGCGACCACGGTTCGACTGCCCACCGACTTGCCAGGTATGACCGTGGCTCGGCTACCCATAAAGACGCGGTCGGCAATCTTGGCACCACCCGTCACGTCGCACTGGGCGCTAAGCGTGGACCAATCGCCGACGGAGGCTTCATGCCCCACTGTACTATTTAAGTTAATCAGCACAAAATCACCGATCGTGACGTCGGTCGTAACAATCGCTCCGGGGCAGAGCACGACGCCCCGTCCGAGGCGCACCCGGGAGCCTAGTCGCACGGAAGGATCGATGAAGGGCGGGAACTCCGCGCCTGCGGCCAGAAGTGGTGCCAGCAGTTTTTCCTTCATGTCCGGCTTGCCGAGCCCACAGACATAGAGATTGCCTGGAAGCACGAGGTGGCCCGTCAACGGGTGGATGCGTGCAAACCGACCGTAGGCCACGAGGGCATCCGCATTGTCATCCAGGAAGCCATCGAGTTCCCACCGCTGACCGCAATCCGGATGTTGCGAGGCCCAAGCGTAGGCTTCACGGCCAAAGCCGCCGGCACCGACGATGTAGAGTTTTTTCATGGTTTAACAGGGAAGATGAGCGAGCAAGTCCCGGACCGTACGACAGGACCGTAGCTGCGTGGCGGTGATGCCTACGGCGTGGGTATGCTCAAAATGGGAGATGGTTAACAGCACGGCCAAAGAATCCCAATTGGGTAACGTCGCCAACACCGTCTCGAGGTTAGCGCCCGTGAGGGCATCCACATCCGCGCACAAGGCGGCGAGATTTTTGGCATCATCGCGCGGCATCAGCGTCGGGGAAAGGGAAGCATGGGCGGGACAACGACCGGTCCAACCGTGAAGGCAGCGGCGCCCCAGGAAAGCCCGACGCCATAACCGCAAGCCGCGATCTTCAACGGCTGTTCCTGTAGCGTGGAGCCGCAGGCATGCACGAGCGCAGCGGGAATTGAGGCCGAGCTTTGATTTCCAAACTGCTCGACAAGGTCCATAGGGCACTTGGCGTCAGGGAAGCCGCACTTGCGAGCAACCGCGGAGACGACGAAGCGGTTAGCTTGGTGGAGTGCGAGCCGGTCGGTTGTCGATGGGGTCCACCCTGCTAGCTTGAGCACTCCCGCCACGGCGGGAGGCACCTCGCGCAAGGCAAAGTTAAAAACCTCGGCCCCATCCATCTGCAAGTATGCGCCCGGTGCGCCGGCCGCGACGGGCTGACGGGCGCCTCCCGTCGGCACCATAATCGCCTGGGCACCCGAGCCATCCGTGCCGAAGATAAAATGCATCGCAGATTCCGACCCCGTCTTCTCCACTAAGGTTGCCGAACCGGCATCGCCAAAGATAGGGTGCGTCGCGGTATCCTTTGGATCCGTCTGGTGACTGAGTGTATCGCCGGCACAAACCAGTACGCGGGCGGCTCCATGTGAGCAGAGTAGCGCAGCTTGGTGCAGCCCGTAGATCCAGCCGGAGCAACCTTGGGTGATATCAAACGCGGCGACTGATTTGCACAAACCAAGCCTAGCCTGTAGAAGTGAGGAATTATTTGGCTGCAGATAATCTGGCGTCTGCGTGACAAAAATAAGGGCATCAATCGAAGTGGGGTCCACCGCCATTTCCTCCAGCAAGCGGCGCGCAGCGTCCTCACAAAGGTCCAAGCTCGTGACCCCGGGGGCGGCGACCCGACGTTCGCGCAGCCCGATGGCTTTAGCAACGCGTTCGAGTTGAGCCGGATCGTCGCCCGCGGCTAGACCGTCGGCGCGAAAATCTCGCACCACTGAACCCGTGGAGACGGCGAGGCCGGAAATTCGGATATTCGAAAGAGATGAGTGCATCCGTTTACTTAGAGGTGAACTGCCTGATCCATGATTCCACACAAAGGATACCCAGCAAGGGGTAAGCCGCATCGACCTGACCACGACGATCGGCTTCAAGCAAAGTCAGGACGCCTTGGCCGTCGAAAACACCCGTGGCATCGAGGCGGCCACTGCGGGCGAGCTCCTCGAGCCTCCGACCATAGGACCCCTGCATCAGGCTACGTAACGGGAAGCCAAAGCCGGATTTTGGGCGGTCGAGTACGGAGTCGGGCAGAATTCCACGCATTGCCTCACGCAGCACATACTTCCCCGTTAAGCCATGCTGCTTCCAGCCATCCGCCAATCGCTCTGAGAACGCGACTAGATCCGGGTCTAGGAATGGCACGCGCACTTCAACGCCACAGGCCATCGCCATTTTGTCCGTGTAATTAAGGTTATGGTCGGCGAGGAAGAAGCTGCGGTCCAGGTGAAGCATTTGATTAAGCCGAGAGGTCCCGGCAGGCAACTCCGCCAGCGAAGCGATGAGCGGATCGACCGAGTGAACCGACTCAGGCGAAGGCCGAAAGGCTGGAGCCAGGGCGGGAGCTAGGGTGTCTTCTTGTAACCAGAGAAAGTAACTGGCGAGGCGCGCGGGCGGAGGGGCGTCGGCGTAACGGAATAATTTAGAGGCGCGGCGACCGAGAGCCGTGCCGGTACCGATGCGGGAAGAAAACCCTCGCAGCCCGGCACGGAGAGGACGTGGCAACCAAGCCCAATAGCGCTCGCCTTGTAAGGCGAGATGACGGCGATACCCGGTGAAAAGGTCATCTCCCCCTGAGCCGGAAAGCAACACCTTCACTCCCTGTTCGCGGGCCGTGCGGCAAATGACATGAGCGGTAAAGGCGGCCAGATCCGGAGTCGGCTCATCGAGCTGCCAGACCATCCAATCCAAATTCTCCACTTCAGCTTCATCCATCTTGGCGACATGTAAGGGCGTCTCAAAGGCTGCACTCACCTGCTGTGCGTAGGGGAAGTCATCGACAAACCCTTCCGCGCGGTCGGCCGTCGAATGGGCTGGTAAGGTAAAGCAGGGATAATCCGCCGGGGTCGCGACATGCCGAAGGGCGTAATAGGCAATCGCACTCGAATCGACGCCGCCGGAAAGAAATCCGCCAAGGGGAACGTCGGAGACCATTTGGCGCCTCACCGCCTGATCGAGGTAATGGCGCAGGCCTTCCTTGGCCTGCTTTTCAGTAAATGGCTGAACCTCTTGCGCAAAGTTCGGCGCACTGAACCGGATTACCCTGGGCTCCTGCCCTTCCCGCCACTCCATCCAAGTGCCGGGTCGCACTTTCCGGACGGATTGAAACGGCGTACTGTCTCCGGGCGTATAAAGTAGCGTCAGGTATGAAGTGATGGCCGCCGCATCGAGCGTGAGGTCGAGGCCGGGAAGGTGGCGGAGGGCTTTGATCTCCGAAGCGAACCCGAAGCCAGCAGAAGTTTTTGCCCAGTAGAGGGGCTTCACCCCCGCCGCATCGCGAGCCACCATCATGCGACTTTCCGCCGGGAACCAAGCTGCGAAGGCAAAGATGCCGTTCAGCCAGGGTAGGCACTTCTCGCCGTGGCGGGCGAGCAGATTGGCCAGGACTTCCGTATCGCTGTTTCCACGAAAAACAATCCCGTCACGCTCCAGTCGCTGCCGCAATTCACGATAGTTATAAATCTCACCATTGAAGGTGACGATAACCTGCTGAGCGGCGTCCCACATCGGTTGACGGCCGGCCGGTGAAAGATCGATGATCGAAAGTCGGACATGGGAAAGCCCCGCAGGACCATCCGACCAGACGTCGGCCCCATCTGGTCCGCGATGAGCCTGCGCCTGGCCCATCTCGGCAAGGAGTTCGGGGCGAAAGGCTCCCAGATATCCAGCGATGCCGCACATGGTTTAGGAACGTTGGGCGTCCTCCTCGTAAATTTTCAAAGTCGCCTGGGCGATGGTCTCCCAATCGTGCACCTTTCTTACGTAAGCCTGACCAGACTGGCCCTGAGCGCGAGCGCGAGCGCGAGCAAGCACCAGCGGCGCAAGTGCCGTCGCCAGCGCTTCTGGCCCCTGTTCGCATTGCACCAACGCCCCAGCCGAGGCCGCCTGTGTCATGTAGCAACCGCGGGTGGCGACGACCGGCAAGCCCGCATCCATCGCTTCCAGGATGGCTAGGGCCATACCTTCCGAATCGGAGGCGTGCACGAAGACGTCCGCAGCCGCATAGGCCGCCGCCTTCGCCTGCTCATCGAGAAAGCCCAGCCAGTGCACGCGGGCCGCATGGCCACAGGCTTTCACGCATGCAAAAAGTTTGGCCGCGTAGCCGAACTCCACATTGGGGCTCCCGGCAATCATCAGGTGTGGCGAGCTGGCGCCGAGCAGGCTTAAGGCAAGGATGACATCCTCCAGCCGCTTCTTTGTCGTGATGCGACCCACGAAAAGGATCACCGGCGTATCGGCCGAGATTCCGTGTTTTTCCCGCAAGGCCTGCCCGCATTCCGGACGACCGACCTTCACCGGCCTAATGCCGTTGGGCACGACATACACGGGAGTCTTCAAGCCCAAGGTCGTCAACTGATTGCGCTCCAGAGGCGTCAAGGCGAAGACCCCGCGGGCCCGATTCAGATTCGGCAGACTGAACTGTCGGATATAAAATCGCTTCTTCAGGGCTTGGAAATTATTCCCACTGAAAAGCGTCGGATCTAGCGCGCCATGGGGGTGATAATAAGCCTTCAGCCCAGCGGCCTGCGCCGCCCGCCCGACTTGAAGATTGAGTGGATTAAAACTATTGTGGGCATGCACCACGGCACCCGGAGGCAAACGGCGCAGGGCTCGTCCGAGACGAAATGAGCGAGCGAGCCCAAGGAGCGGATTGGGATAAAAATACCTAAAGGGGAGGCCGTCGAAATTTTCGGTCGAACCAGCGCGAATGGCGTCGGGCGCCCAGACTTCGACATCCGCACCTAAACGGCACTGCGCCGAGGCGAGCTCGAAGACCATTTTTTGCACGCCGCCGGCGTAAGCACCGGGGACGCACTCATAGACAACATGCCGGACTGGCATCATCGGCTTAGGGGAGGACGGCGATCATGCCGTCCTCGGGTGCACGTGGGTCGGCGGGAGGAAGATCCAGCACCCGCGGGGCTACCCCTGGGAAGAGGTGCAGCGCCCAGGCGACGGCCATCGGAATATTGTGCACGATCGTGAAAACGAAGAGCGAAAGCACGCCATCTCGATAGGTCTGGATGAGGGCCATAAAGAAGACCGTATATAAATAACGATCCAGGCGGCGCATGGGTCCGGAAGTCGCGCGGAGACACCAATTGGACAATAAAAACCCGAGCATTCCTGGCACCAGCAAGAATCCAAAATAGCCGAAGTTAAGATAGGCCTCGCCGAGGTAGGTGAGGATGCGCCCCTCGAGATTATATTGCCGACGACTCGTCGAGATCTCGTTCATGTGGTCAGCGAGGCCGGGCTTATCGGCCCACATCGAGCGCGGAATTGGCAGGGTCACGATTGCCAGATAAGTCGAGCCGTAGAACTTTTTCCCAGATTCATCAACGAGGGTTAATGATCCGGCGAACTGGTCGAAGAATTCCTCTCCTGCGGAAACGTCGTCAAAGGTCTTTTTATCCGTGAACGAGAGCGCCAACTGGTACAACGCTTCGCCGGTATCACCATTCTGATAGGCCTGCCCAATATACTTTAGGCGAGGGAAGACCAGAGCGAGGGCCAGCCCGCCGACGATAATCAAAGGAGTCGGCCACGAGCGGCGGCGGGATTGCAGATAATAAGCGGCGAAAAAGATCAGCGGCAGCAATACCATGAAACGGTGATAGCCCTGTAAGGCCACGAGGGCGATGTACAGAATGCCAATCATCACGGAATACCATCGGAAGCCATAGGCATAGACCAACATACCAACGCACCCAATCGGCCACATCGCCATTGATTGGAAGTACCCGCTGTCCGCCACCGCGTCGCTCAGGCTCACCCCGGCCTTCGCGGCGAAAAGTGCCCAGAGTCCGGCCGGCATGGCGAACACGCACACGAGCGTGATGATTTGGGGCGAGAGCGTGCGGCGGATAATCGGCTGCTGGCTCGCCCGCTGGAACTTAGCATGGGCCAGCAGGGCGGCGGAGCAGAAGACCAGTAACCCGATGTCTGCACAAACCAATGCGCGCTCATACTCGGCGGCACTAATGACATCCGCATTCGGATTATTTGCGTACATCGGAGCAGCCCCAAGGTAGGCCAGATTCACCGCCCGCCAGCTGAAGCTATAAAGATGGAAAAGCAGGTAGACGGTGGCCGGATGCCAGAAGCTCAGGCGCGAGACCAACGCCAGCGCCAGCCCGACCACAAGGCAGATATCGACGATCAGATAGGGGGTAAGTGAGTTCATGGGCGAGGTTGGTCGCGCAGTTTCTTGAGCCGGTCACCACTCACCGACGTAACGAAAGTAACCCGCGTCGGCACTTTATAAGCGGCCAGTTGCTCCCGGCATTTGACCCGAATCGCCGCCCGCAGTGCCTCCGGCTCGGCGCCAGCGACAGGCACGATATCAATCGCGACCGTCTGTCCGGTCAGGGCGTGTGGCTCACCGCGGGCTCGGCAATCTAACACCCCTGGCACTGCCAACACAATCGCTTCGACTTCGGCGGGCATAAGTTTCTCGCCGCCCACATTGATCATCTCGCCGAATCTGCCGACCACTCGCAGCGTTCCATTCGGACCAGCCTCAACCTTATCCCCCGTCCGGAACCAGCCGTCATCCGTAAACCGCGCACTATCGCCCCCAAGGTATCCCACAATCTGGGTGGGGCTGCGCAACCAAAGCTCATCGGCGACAACCTTCCATTCCATCGCGGCATCCTCCAAGCGGATAAACGTCGAGGCTGGATCAGGACTCTCCGTCCGCACGATGCCCGTCTCGCTCGTGCCGAAAGTTTGCAGAAAACGAACCCCCGGGAAGGCCTCGCGCGCCCGGGCGAGTAAATTCTCCGTCATGGGCTCGGTGCCATAGGAAATAAGCCGAAGGGCAGATAAATCGTGGCGCTGATATTCGCCCGAAGCCACCAAGAGATTGAGGAACGTCGGCGAGGCTGGCAGGACCACAACCCGATACTGCGCCATGGCGGTGGCGACGGCCGCCGGTGAACGATCGGATGGGACGACGAGCAGCGAACCGGCGGCCAGACAGCCGAATAAGGTATGTAGCCCGCCGATGTGATCGAAGCCGAGTAGCGCCAAGATGGGCAATCGATTTTCGTGCCTCGATGCATAGGCTGCCAACAAACCGACGAAATCGTGGACCATGGCCTTGGGTCGCCCGCTGGTGCCACTGGAGAATAAAACCAGTCCGGCATGGCGCTGCGCACGTAAGCGTTCGAAGAGCGGGTGATTGGAGGGCTCGTCGACGCGCGGTAATAACGACCATTCGTGGCCGCGGGTACTCACGATCCACTGGGCGTGAATCTGGGCTAACTTAGGCGGATGCTCTGCGGAGCTGCCAGCCAAGGGCGCGACGAAATGACCAGCGTCACAGAGCGCCAGCAACCAGGCCGCCGAAGCGGGTCCATGCTCACCGACAATCGCGAAAGCCGTGGGGCGATCGAGGGCGAGTTGGCGCAAGGAGGCTGTCGCCTTATTCATCAAGACCCGCAAATCGGCATAAGTCGTCACGCCCCAAGGGCCAGCGATCGCGGGTTTATCGGCGTGACCTAGCAGTCGACTATCGAGCCAAGGTGGCATGCTTAGAGGCGAGCGAGGTAAGCGATTGAGCCGGATGCCGATGAGGCGGCGGGCAGATGGTGCATGATGAAATCAACAGCCTGACTCAGGGATGTCCCCTGCGGGCGTCCGAGGCGGGCTTCGAGCTCGGCCAACTTCAATGCGGGTACCGCCCGAGTGAGATCAGTGGATAGCGGGCCAAACCCTAGGCCGATAACGCGCACACCTTGGTGGGCGAGCTCTGCGGCCGCCACCTTCGTCAATGCATCCAGCGCCGCCTTGCTGGCGACATAGGCGGCCTCCCCTTCAAGCGATAGCGGTACCGCCACGGTGGTGATATTAATCACCACCCCACGGCGCTGACGGACCATGACCTTGCCTACGGATTGAAGGCAATGGAAGGCCCCGAGGTAATTGACCCGCATCAGCGACGCAGCGACCGACCCGGGTGTCAGCAGCAAGGCGTTCAATGAAGCAGCCCCCGCGTTATTGACCAATAGATCAATGGGGTCGCAAATTTGGTCGACGGCTGTCCGCACCGCGCCTTCGTCGCTGATATCGACGGCATGGGCAGTAAACCGCGGATGGGTGAGCTCACCCGCGCTACGCGAAAATCCGTGAACGCTCCAGCCCTCCGCCAATAGCCGTTCGGCCAAGGCGCGGCCCAAGCCTCGGGAAGTTCCAGTGATGACGGCGGTGGACATGCGAATGGGAGGCGGGGCGAAGCCTTAAGCCGGCGGGGTGGATTTTTCGACGACGTCGATGAGGTGATCGGCCAGCAGGCCGACGCGACGGAAGGGCGACGTGAGTCGGCTCATCGCTTTTTCGTCCGCGAGGTGGACCGAAACCCCGCAAGCGGAGCGCACGTCCTCCTCGAGGTCGGCCATGAGCGTAACCAGCCCGATGCTATCAAGGGCGGCGGCTTCGCCAAAGAGACGCGTCTCTTCGTTCGCTTGTTCTAACAGCGGCTTCCCGAGCTCACGGCCGAGCAAGGCGAGGCGGCGGAGCACAAGGGCAAGGGCCTGGGGGCGGGTAAGCATGGGAATCAAAGGAGCGCGGGAAGCTCCCGTAGGCTATCGATCACCCGATCGGGTGAGCCGCTGGGCGCATCGGTTGCCTGCGCGTAAATTCCCTCGAGGCGGCGGATGCGAATCGTTTTCCAGCCGAGTGCGCGGGGGGCGATAAAATCCTTCCCGGGATTATCTGCGACATACACAAAGTCTCCCCGGGGGTGTCGCGACATTAGCAGCTCAAAGGCACGCGGCGATGGCTTCCAGTGCTCGCGGCCCAACGCTTCGGTAAAGATTGGGTTCGGTATCCATTGAGCCAAACCGAGCGCCTCGGCCTTATATTGCTGCGCGGGTAGATACCCGTCGCTGATGAGGGCGAGTGGTCGCTGCACGTGCAAGGTGCGGACCACTTCGAGGGCATCTGGATACCAGGGAAGGCTGGTGGGGCGATGTTCACGATAAGCGGACAGCAGGGCCGCTAACTGTTTTTCCGTAGGCGGACTGAGACCTAAATCCCGTGCTGCCATTTGAAAGAGCTCATGCCGCCGGCCGCTGGCGAAAAGCTCGGTCAACTTAGCCGCAAACGCATCCCAGCCAAACTCCGCTTGAGCGAAGCGGCCCGCCGCGGTAAGCGCCGACAGAGCATAGGCCGACTCTGGATAGAGCGTGTCGTCTAGGTCAAAAACCACAATCATCAGCTTAACTGTGCAGGGTGCGGACAAAGCTTGCGGCATCATGACGCAGCATGAGCACACCTTCTTCCCAAGCCGAAGTAGCGGAGGATGGCAGGCCAGCCTGCTCCTCCAGTAGCCAGGTGACGAAACGCGCGCCGGCCTCATCGGCTAACGGATAGCCGCCGCCGAAGCGCGCATTGACCTCGAAGACGCAAAGGCTGCCATCCGCCCGCACGATGGCCTGGAAGCAAGCCGGCCCGCGCAAGCCAGGCAAGGCCAAGGTTAGCCGCTCCGCCACCCAACTAAGTGCGGCGTTACGCACCGTGAGCCCCTGAGAGACTTCACCGCTGCGCACTTGCATGCGAAGGTGCGGAATAGCGCTGATAAGTTTCCCCGCCCGGTCGATAAAGACGTTGACGGTAAATTCCTGACCTTCCCATTTTTCCTGCACCACGTAATCATCGGGAGGCACGCCCGCTAAGTCGACCGGCGCTCGGGGGAAAATAATCCCTACGGAGGAGCTTCCCGCACGCGGCTTAGCGATAAGACCACCCGATAGTTTCGAGGGCTCGGCCAGATAATCCTTCAGCACCAAGCTTTTCGGCACCGGAATCCCGACATCTCCGAGCGCCCGAATGGTGGCAAACTTGTCGCGCGCGATGTGAACGGCCACATAGGAGGAGATGATTACCGTGGTACCAATCGCCGCGAACTTGTCCTTGGATTCACTGAGCGGCGCCAAGTCATGGTCAATCGTGGGAATCAGGAGGGACACCTTCTCGCGTGCGCAGATCTCCAAGAGCGCCGGGATATAACCCGGCGAGTTTGAGGGCGGGACGGCGAAGGAGGCGTCAGCGACGAGGTTCGCTGAGCTGAGCCCGGGCCGAGTATCGGTCGTCAGGATACGGAGCGGAATGCCGAGCTGGGTGGCGGAACGGCGAAAACAATCAAGGAGCTGATTGCGGCGTCCGGCCGAGGTGATGAGCAGATTCATGACGTGAAAAGATTCAAAGGGTGGCGGCCTCAAGGACGCCGACGAATTTTGCGGCCAGTGGGCCGCGGGCAAAATGGGCTTCGGCGAGACGTCGGGCATTGGCGCCCAATCGCTGGCGAAGCTCGGGGTCGGCGGCGAGACGCTGGAGGGCGTCGGCAAAAGCTTGGGGGTTATCAGGGGCTACGACCAATCCGGCTTCAGCCTCCGAAATTAATTCGGCCAACCAACCTGGGTAATTATTCACGACGGGGATGCCCGCGGCGACGTAATCGAAAAACTTATTGGGCGAAGTGCCGCGATAAAAGGCCGGGATATTGCGAAGGACCATTAACCCGCAGTCGAGCGAAGCGGTCAGACGGCCGAGTTGCTCCTTCGGCACGGAGGGGAAAAATAGGCACTGGGTAAGCCCTTGCGCGCGGGCGGCAGCAGCGAGGCGTTCCTTTTCCTTTCCCTCCCCGACGAAGATGATTTTGATGCGCTGATCACCGCGCCGGCGCAATTCAGCGGCGACGGCGAGAAGTGCGTCGAGGCCATTGGCTGGTCCGTGTGCGCCCGTGAAGCCCGCGACAAAATCACCTGGGCCGATTCCCGGAAGCTCCAGCGACGCACGCTTGGAGGGGTGAAAAAGGGTCAAATCGCATCCGTTGGGAATCATCGTCACTGGCTTATGGGCGGGCGCACGCTCTCGGATGCCTTCGACGATGCCGGGCGAAAGACCCACGCAGGCATCGGCCGAGGAATAACCAGCCAACTCTAGACAGGTCATGCCACCCAAGATGAAGGGATTACGAAGCCCGAGGGCGCGCGGTAGTTCTGGCCAAAGATCGCGCACCTCGAAAACGAAGGGCTTGCCGCGAGCAAACTTGGCCGCGAGACCCGGAATCACCGCGGTAATCGGGGTCGAGGTGGCAAAAACGAGATCGTAATCGAACTCGAGGGCAATCGCCATCGACCGCACTGCAAACCGGGCAAACGTGAAGCCGCGGCGGAGCAAAGAGTCGCGATTGGAATAGGCCAAAGGCAGGGAGATAACTTTGATGCCGTCGACCTCGCCCTCATGCCATCCGCGGTCGGACACAATCGGGAGTTCGAGTCCGCTTTGCGCATGGGCCCCGCAGACCATTGTGACTTGATGGCCACGGGCGACTAACGCGCGGGCAAACTCATAGGAGCGCGTGCCCGTCGATCCCTGCGGCGTGGCGAAGTGCTGATGGAAATACAGGACGCGCACTGCAGGTTAGGGAAGCTCGCGCTCCAGCACGTTCACAATCTTGGCTGCGGCCGTTCCATCGCCGTAAGGATTACGCAACTGCGCGCGACGAAGGTATTCGGCACGGTTGCCGAGCAAATAGGCGGCCTCCGCGGCAATCTTCAGGGGATCCGTGCCGACCAACACGCAAGTCCCCGCGGCAACGCCTTCGGGGCGTTCGGTGTTTTCGCGCATCACTAAGACCGGCTTCCCGAGAGAGGGGGCCTCTTCCTGGATGCCGCCGGAGTCCGTGAGGACGAAGCTGGCCCGATCCATCAACCAGACGAAATCTTCGTAGGCGGCGGGAGCGGCCAGCGCGATGCGGGGATGGCCACCGAGCAAGCGCCTCACGGGCTCTTGCACCTGCGGGTTGAGATGCACGGGGTAAACAATGCCCACATCGGGATGCTCATCGACAATCTGGCGCAAGCCGCGGCAGATGCCTTCAAAGCCTGACCCAAAAGATTCTCGGCGATGTCCCGTGACCAGAATCCAGCGGCCCGCTGCAGGAGCGAGATACGTAGCGGCAAAAGTGGCTGAGACGCCAAGCCGGGCCGCCAGACTGGCATGATCATGAGGAGTCGCGGCCAGGCGTGCGCGCGTCGTCAGCAGAGCATCAATGACGGTGTTGCCGGTGACATGGCAGGCCGCTGAGGCGATACCTTCGCGCAGGAGATTATCGCGCGATTGTTCTGTCGGGCAGAAGTTCCACCGGGCGAGCGGCGAAGTCAGACGCCGGTTCATTTCTTCCGGGAACGGCGAACGCAAATTACCCGTGCGAAGGCCAGCCTCGACATGTCCCACCGGGATGCCGGCGTAAAACGCGGCGAGGGCGGAGCCTAGCACGGTCGTGGTGTCACCTTGCACGAGGATGGCGGCAGGGCGGACCTCCGCGAGCCAGGCACTGACGGCGGCAATGACCCGCCCGGTCAAAGCAGGGAGCGACTGTCCGGGCTGCATGAGCTGGAGGTCGCCATCCGGTTTCAAGTTGAACGAAGCAAACGATTGAGCCAGCATCTCGCGGTGCTGACCGGTGGAAATCAACAAAGGTCGCAGGCGCGGAGATTGGCGCAAAGCGGCATATAGCGGCGCCAGTTTAATACACTCGGGACGCGTGCCGACGATCAGGGCTACGGTGGACATACAAAAGGGGGGGGGTCAGAGGGCGATTTCCTCGCCATCGATAAAAACGCTCTCTCGCTCGAGACGGACGGCGCAACCGAGGGAGGTTACGAAAACGACGTTTGCGCCTGAGGCGGAGACTTCACGACACCAAGCCGCCCGCTTACTACCATAGTGACTCGCGTGCCAAGCTCGGCCGGCCGGACTATCGCCCGTGTAATATTTTTGTTCCGAGGGTGCAGAACAAACAATCGAGAGTTGCTCTAATCCTGTCCGCTTAAGGCCATGCCAACGCAGATTAAATCGGCCGGACTGCGCGAACAATCCACTCAGTCGATCAATGACCACGAAGCCACCCGAGCGAACCAAGACTCGTCGGTTCGCTCGGTAGCCGGGATACCCGCAATGCTCGGCCCGGAGACCGTTAGCTTCAGCCATCGGCGTGCATGTCGTCCACGGCAACCAAAGGAAGCGACTAAACCTTCGCATCGGATCCCGCCCGTTGACCGTGACCACATTGTGATAAGTGGCGGAAGCCAGTGCACCCAGTCCGTCAGGGGAGTTGTACGAGTAAGTGCCAGGGTCGGCGGCAATCCACTCACCGTCCCAGCGAAAAGACACGTGCAGTTGGTCGGCTTGAGCGGGGCGGTGCTTAAACTCCGCCGGTGCGCGAAAAAAAGCCGTGCCGCGAGGGTGGCGAAGTACTCCCACGCCCGATGGGGGATGGTTCGGTGCAGGGCGCACGCCGGGCGCAGTGCTTGCAGCCATGGGACCAAGTAACAGAAGCGCCGTCTCGTCCCAGGGTCCGGCGGGCAGACGCTCGCCTTTAAATAAAATCAAGGCTGCGCCGACCGCAGGCCGGAAATCCTGATAACCCGTCCCACTTAACGGGAAAAGATTAGCCCCATCATCGGCACCGTAGCGCGGGACCGTACCGTCGTCTTCCAATAATTCGGCGAGGAAATCCGTCGCCACCGTGGCCTTTTGACGTACGTCGGCAGGGAGTGTGCTGCCCGCGGCCCGACAAATGAGTTCCGCCCAGACCAGTAGTTGTAAAAAGAGTCGGTGATAGTTGGTCGAGTGCTGACTGAAACCACCATCATCCCCAACGAGTTCCGCAACATGTGACCGTAAGGCTTGGAGGCCTTGCCGCCTCCAGCTGGGCGCCGACGGAAGCGTGGGCCAGAAGACCCCGGCCGTCATCAGGCCAATCGCCTCGGAGATGCCGTGGTTATTTTTCTGAGATAAGGCATATTTGAGGTGGCCTGCGATACGTTCCGCCGTGGCATGGGCGATGCGGGAAGCGAGGAGGATGCGCTCCTCCGTGGTGGCCGGGTGATGACGAAACGTCTGCAGGCCGAAGGTGAGAGCGATCAAGCGGAGAGAGGCCTCTTGGCCGCACATCCAGTTTGGTCCACGGTTTGGCGGATTGTGTTTTTTCCAATCTTCCACCGTGGTCCAGAACCGCTCGACATGCCGGTCGTCACCGTCAAGGACCCACGCACGTACGAGCGGGAACACCCAAGAGAATCGCGAGAGCTCCCATACGCCCTTGATGTCTTCCTGGCTGTCATCGCGGCAATGCGACCAATGACGTTGCGGGTCGACGCAGCCTCCGGAAATAACGTTTTCCGACCAGCGCGGCGGGCGGCCAGCGTCGACCAAGTCGTGGGAGAATGTGCGATAAAGGCCGCGGGCCTGGGCATCCGATTCCGCGCGTGGGGAGTGGCCGCACTCTAAGGCCCAGGCCTCGAGATGAGCCGCTAAATCGCTCCGGTGCAGGCGGGAAAGGGGAAGCTTGGGCGCGCGGGATCGCCATTCGGCGGCCGCCTCCGCGGCTAATCCGAAGTCCTTCCATGCCTGGCGAGGCATGCGATATTCTAAAAGTCCGAGACGACGCTCCGCGGACCAGAGCATCCTTCGGGCGAGCCAGCCGGGCCCGAGGTGATGGAGAAGATCGAAGAGCAAGGGGCCTAGCGAATGGCTCCGCGGGTATCGATGAGCTTCTTGCCCGCCAGTTGGGCGAGCGTGAGCGAGGCAAATGCACGATGGTCTACGAGCAGGACGACGACATCCGCGCGGTCGAGGGCCAACTCCAGCGACGCAAGCTCTACCCTGCCCTCGAGGCTGGCGGGGAGAGTTTGGATATGCGGCTCGACGGCGATGACCTTAAGCCCGGCCTCCGCGAGATGGGTGATAATCTCCACCGCGGGAGATTCACGTAAGTCATCGACGTTCGCCTTGAAGGCGAGGCCGAGACCGGCGACGACGGACCCCGCCCGGGCCGCCGCCAGAACTTGCGCCACGACATGGCGCGGCTTGGAATCATTCACTTCGCGGGCCATGCGCATGAGCCGAGCCTCCTGGGGGGCCGCGTCGACAATGAACCAAGGGTCGACGGCGATGCAATGACCGCCGACGCCTGGCCCGGGCTGGAGAATCTTTACCCGAGGATGACGATTCGCGAGGCGGATCAGTTCCCAGACATTCACCCCGAGCTTATCACAAACCAGCGAAAGTTCATTGGCGAAGGCGATATTCACGTCGCGGAAAGCATTCTCGGTGAGCTTAGCAAGTTCCGCCGTCCGCGCATCCGTGAGAAAAATCTGGGCCGCACAGAACGTCGCGTAAAGGTCCCGGGCTCGAGTGGAGGCTTCCGCGGTCAAGCCACCACAGATCCGGTCATTTGAAACCAATTCTTTCAGCATTTGGCCAGGGAGAATACGTTCTGGGCAATGGGCGTAGAGTAATCCTGCTGCCGAGCGACCCAGCTTCCGGAGCTCATCTTCTAACCAGCCTTTAACCCTTTCGGTCGTACCGACCGGGGAGGTCGACTCAAGGATGATGAGATTATCCGCAGCGACGACTGGAGCGATGGAGCGAGCCGCAGCCTCGACAAAAGAAAGGTCGGGGGTGCGGGTGCCGTCAGGCGTCACGATGAATGGCGTTGGTACGGCGAGGATGAAGACCTCGGCCGGCAGCGGCTTGGTCGCCGCCTTGAGATTCCCGGACTGCACGGCGGCCCGCACAAGCACGTCGAGATCGGGCTCCTGAATATGAATGCGACCGCTGTTGATAATTTCCACGACCGCGGGCGAAATATCCACGCCCAGGACGCGACGACCCTTCGTTGCAAAGATGGACGCCGTCGGGAGGCCGATATAGCCAAGGCCAAGGACGCAGAGGGAGTTCATGTGGATATGCTGAAAGGGTTGAAATTAGCGCATCGCCTGCATCCGAATACTCCAGCGGGAGACTTCCTCGATCTGATCGAGGGAGACGGGCGGAGCGAAGGATTCACTCGTGCTGGCGCACAGGAATGCAGAGATCAATTCGGGGTGGCCTTTGCCGCGGGCGGGACCGCCTAGCCATGTGGGCAAAGCGGAAGCTCCAGGAAGGTTCTGCGAACGGAGGGACTTCCAGTTACCGATTTCGGCCGACCAACCATCCCCAGAGACGCCGATGCGCTCCTTGGGCAGATGCGCGGGAAGGTCGGTGCGATAGTTGAGCGTGGCAACATCGCCATTGGCGAAGCGGAGTTCAAAGCAACCGCCGTCCTGGCCGTCGGCATCACGGGATAATGCCCGGACGGAGGCGATGGGAGAGCCTGCAAGGTAACGCAATAGGTCGACGAAATGACAAGCTTCGCCGACGATGCGTCCCCCACCCTGTTGAGCATCGAGCGTCCAATGGTCGGCCGGCAGGCCGCCGGCGTTGACGTCGACCGTGAAACGGCGCGGTCCAGACTTCGCTGCGAGTGCGGCGCGGAGGGCGAGGGCGAGCGGAGCGAAGCGGCGATTGAAGCCGACGACGAGCGGCACAGAAATCGAACGTGCGACGGCCATCGTAGCGTCGAGATCGGTCTCGGTAAGCGCGAGCGGCTTCTCGACCCAGACATTCTTGCCAGCTCGGAGGGCCGCCCGGACGAGTTCGCCGTGATCACCGTGCCGGGTCGCGATGAAGACCGTCCGAACGGATACATCATCGAGTAAGGTCGTCGGGTCGGTGGTCGCCGTCGCGGTGGAACGAGCGAGCAGCTGCGCTGAAAGCCCGTTGGTGGAAACAAAGACCGACGGCGCCGCCGCCTGGAGACGCAGCTCAGGGACGAGGACGCGGGTGGCGAAGTTGCCGCAGCCAATGACGCCGATCCTGCTAGTGGTCCGGAGATTCCCAGCGGCTCCAGGAAGTGTGCGGACGAGTGACTCATTCGGGACAGAGTAGTCGATGAGTAGCCCGTAGGCGCTGGGGCGACGGAGGTCGTCGTAGATTTGCGATGCCGTGACGAACGGATGACGCGACGTCAGCAACGGGGCGACATCGAGCGCGCCCGAAGCCATCAGCGCGAGGGCTTCGTCGAAATTGGCACGGGCCGATGACGGATCGGACGCATCGGCGGAGCCGTAGGAGCGTGAGACTTGGAATGAGACCTCGTTCTGGTAGAAATCCGCACGATTCAGCGAAAGCCCCGCTACTCCAATGAGTACGACGCGCCCACGCCGGCGGCAAATCCGCGCGGCCTGATTGACCGGCTCATCTGAAGTCGTGCTTGCGGTGATCAGGACGCCCGCTGCGCCAGAGCCCAACGCCGCTGGAGCCTTGCCTTCGGAAGTCCAGATGGTCGCCCCCGCCGTGGCCGCGAGCGCGCACTTGGCCGGATCTGGATCGACTCCCAAGACGACGATACCGCGGGCACGAAGAATCCGGACTGCAAGCTGGCCGATCAGGCCGAGTCCCATCACGACGACGACCTCGCCCGGCTGCGGTGCGATCAGCCTGATACCCTGGAGGGCGATGGCCGCAAGCGGCGTGAAAGTCGCCGCATCATCTGTGACGCTATGCGGCACGTGGGATACGAAAGCGGCGGAGGCGGAAACCACCTCAGCGTGCGGGCTGTTCGAGACCACGCGCTCGCCGACCGTGAACTCGGGGACACCGCCGTTATCGATCACGTGTCCGACGTGACAATAGCCGAGCGGAATCGGTCGGGCGAGCTTACTGCGCACCGCCACGACCGTGGCGAAGAGACCTTCCGCCCGGACCTTCGCGAGGGTGGCGCGAAATTTCTCGGGCTGCTGGCGGGCCTTACCCCACCAGCCGGCCCGACCGAATTCGACCAACATGCGTTCTGTCCCGAGCGAGACTAGCGAGCGGGCGGCTCGGATCAGGATACGATTCGCCTGCGGGCCCGGAGCGGGCACGTCGATTAGCACCGTATAACCGGAACCCAGATGCTGGATGAGCTGCCGCAAGGAATGAAATCAGCCGGAGATATCCGCGGACTCCGCCGTCGATTGCTCGATGAAGGCAATCATCGCCGCGGCGACGAAGGCCGCGGCAAACATCAGCGGCGTAAACCAGAAAATTAAGTCCAGGTAGGCGTGGGCGAGCAGCAACACCAAGACGCAGGCGAGCGGAATGGCTTCGGCATGACCTGGCTGGAACGCTCGAATAACCCAACCCAGCAGCCAGCCCAGCCCAAGCACCACGGGGAGTAGGCCGATGATTCCCCACTCTGCTAGCATTTGCAGCCAATCGTTGTGGGCGTAAATCGCGCGCTTGGCCAAATTGCCATCCTTGTCGAGGAGGGCTGGCTCCTTCGCCTGATAGGGCGGCGATACCCAACGGTAGGAACCCGCACCATAACCCACCCAAACGCGGCCAGACCAACCGCCCTCCGTTGCCAGCGCCCAGGTCGAACGGCGGAATGGCGCCCGATCATCCGAGCCCGTCGCCTTGAAGGCGGAGACCTTTGATTCATATTTATTCCCCAGTGACTTCAGGTCGACGGTGAACAATAAAGCCAAGGCGGCGAAAATAAGTGCGAAGAGGGTGACGATGGTGATTTCTCGCACCGAATTACGCGAGCTGGTGAAGCCGATGAAATAGGCCGACGGCACCGACACCAACCCGAGGGCGAGCACGACCCCAGCGGCACCCATGCTATTAGTGAGCGCGACAATTAAAGCCAAGAAGAGTGCGAGGAACGCACTGACCAAATGGGGGCCGCCCCGCAGCGCATTATCCCCAGCGCGGCGGATGTGCCAGCAGGTCAACGCGAGGGCGATAGCCGCATTCAAGTACAGATAAATTCCGGCGTGGTTATGATTAATAAACGGTCCGAAGCACGTCGTGTTGTAGGGAACGGGAAAGCCGAGGATCGTGCCATCTGAGTATTGATTGAAAAATCCGCCGAGCCCATGGGCACAGGCGGCAAGCACCGTGATCCAACCTAAAATCACGTATCCACGACGGCGACGGAGGCCACAGCGTAGGGCGCAAAAAAGTAGCCACGGGGCACCGATGATCATCATTAATCGCCAAGCGTTCATCGGTAGCCGCCAGGCGTTCATCTGGAGTTGCGTGGCGTTCGCCTGTAGCTCCGTCGATAGATTCTGCGTGAACGGTGCCTCCAGTCCGGAGGGGAGCCAGGAGACATGCGCCAGCGGGCGGATGTCATACGAGCCCGATTCAATGCCGGAAATACCTTGCTTGGCCCAGAAGGCCTCGCGATCCACGGCCACGCCCCAAGCATTAAAATCTTGGACCGCAAAATAGGCGAAGAGTGCCAAGCCGGCCCAAAAAGGAATCAGGCGGAAAAGGTCCCGGCGGCAATTCTCCGCTGGTCGCGAGCGCAAGTCTCCCGAAAGCAGAAAAAGGGCCAGCCCCGTGCCGATGAACGCTGCGAGCGGGAACGCTAGATAATCAAGCCAGCGTGAAGAGAGTATTTCCGCCCCCGCAGCCGACGCGCCAAAAAATCCCAGGATAATCCCGAAGAACCACCCCACCAGCGCTCCGCGCTGCGCGCCTAGGCTCCCCACCGCGGCAAGTAAGGCGGCGGCCGCGAAGCCTAAGCCAGCCGCCACGGTCCATAAGACCACGCCTGCCCAGCCGAGCGGCGCAAGCACGAGCACGATACCCGCAAGCGACAGCACCGCGATCTCGCGACGCGTCAACGGCGGACGCGTGCGGCGAGCTTTGTCGATTTCGCGAGGGTCAAAATTCATAAGCGGAGGGCAAGGAGGGCTAGACGATGCCCGCCTGATAAATATCGTGAATGCGGATAAGCCCGAGGCAGCGTTGCGTCACCGAATCCGTCACGGGCAACACGGCGATTTGCGAAGGGCGGTCTTCCATGATGCGGGCGGCCTCACCCAAGGACATGGGGGCATGGGCCCGCACCGGATTAGCCGTCATGATATCGGCAGTCTTGGCCGTGTTGATATCGATGCCGCGACCAAGCGCGCGACGGAGGTCGCCGTCGGTGATGAGTCCAGCCAATGCACCATCGGCAGCTAGGATGCAAGCGGCTCCGTGCGGGTGGCGCGTCATGGCGATGACCGTGTCACGCAGGAGGTCCGTCGGCTTGGCGCAGGCGCAGCGCTCGAGGGGCTGCATAGCCTCGCCGACCGTGAGGGCCAGATTGCGGCCGAGCTGACCCGCAGGATGGAAGCGGGCGAAATCTGCCGGCCCAAACCCGCGCTTGGTCATTAACGCGGCGGCCAAGGCATCCCCCATCGCAAGCGTGAGCAACGCCGAAGTAGTCGGGGCGAGGCCGAGCGGATCGGCCTCTGGGCGGGCGCCGATGTCGAGGATGATGTCCGCCTGCGTCGCCAGGGGGGACTGAGTGTGGCCGACAATCGCGATGAGCGGCGACCGGAACGAACGGAGCGTCGGAATCAGCCGCACTAATTCGGCGGTGGTGCCAGAGCGGGAAATTAACACAACTGGGTCGCCAGCCTGCAGGATGCCGAGATCGCCGTGCACGGCATCGGCCGCATGCAGGAAGATGGCGGGCGTGCCAGTACTGCAAAGCGTGGCGGCCACTTTCTGTCCGATGAGGCCAGATTTACCGACGCCGCAGATGACGACCTTACCCGTGTGACCCGCGATGAGGTCGACGGCTTTCGTGAAGGAGCCATCAATTCGAATGGCTAGTTCGGCGAGCGCCTCGGCCTCGGCGTGAAGCAAAGCCCGGGCGGCGTGGAGGGGAGTATTCATAGGATAAATGGGAAAACGGGGAAAGCCTACGCCAACAGGGCGCGGGCAGCCGCCAGGTCCTCGGCGGTATCAATGGCGACAGGGTGGTAATCTGTGACGACCGTCTGGAAGGTGATCCCGTGAGCGAGAAAGCGGAGTTGCTCTAATGACTCACAGGCCTCGAGTTCCGTCGGGGTAAGCTGAGCGTAGTTTGCCAGCGTCGCGCGGTCATAGCCATAGACGCCGATGTGTGCCCAATAATCGCGGCGCTTAACCCATTCCGCAGCGTCGCTGCCACGGAGGTGTGGCACGGGGCTGCGCGAGAAATATAAAGCCTCCCCATTTTCAGCGCGGACTACCTTGACCACCGACGTCGCCTGCAGGCGCTCCGCCGAGTGAATCTTAGCAACGGCGGTAACCAAGCGGCACTTCGTCTCCTTCCACCGAGAGATAAGGTCATCCAACAAGGCGGGCTGGATAAAGGGCTCATCGCCTTGGACGTTGAGAAAGAATTCACCGGGAAGGTGATCAATGATGCTCGCCATGCGAGCGGTGCCCGATGGGCAATCTGGAGAAGTCATCAACACTTCGGCACCAAAGCCCCGGGCGACGCCGGCGACTTCATCGGAGTCGGTGAGCAAGATGACCCGATCCGCTTGGCGGACGCGCTTCGCCTGCTCCCAGGCGTACTGGACAACGGGCTTGCCGCCCAGATCGAGCAACACCTTGCGGGGCAGCCGAGTCGAAGCGATACGGGCCGGGATACAGAGGGTAACGGAGGACATGGGATTAAAATAGGGGCACGCGGGCAAGGGGAGATATAAATGAGAGACTGAGCCTCGGGGCCTCCCTGGTCTCACTTCCGCGCTTCGGCGGCATGGGCCAGATACCACTGGTAGGCGCCCCGAATGCCTTCGGCCATCGTGATACGATGCTTCCAGCCCAATGCGTGAATACGCGAGACATCCATGAGCTTACGCGGCGTGCCGTTCGGCATCGTTGAATCAAACTCGATGCGGCCGGTGAAGCCGACGGCGGCGGCCACGAGTGCAGAGAGTTCACGAATCGAAAGTTCCTCGCCGGAACCGACATTAATATGACCCGGCTGGGAGTAACGTTCCATCAGCCCGAGGCAGGCTTCGGCCAAGTCGTCGGCGTGTAGGAATTCGCGAAGCGGTGTGCCCGTACCCCAGAGTCGCAGGGTCGCGTCTCCGCGTAACTTCGCCTCGTGCATCTTCCGAATCATCGCGGGAAGGACGTGGGAGTTTTCGAGCGAGAAGTTATCGCCGGTGCCGTACAGATTACAGGGCATCGCACTAATGAAGTCGCAGCCATACTGCGCCCGGGCGTGATCGCAAAGTTTGATGCCGGCGATTTTGGCGATGGCGTAAGCTTCGTTAGTGACCTCAAGCGGGCCCGTGAGCAGGGAGTCTTCGCGAATCGGCTGCGGGGCAAGTTTTGGATAGATACAACTCGAGCCAAGGAACAGGAGTTTGCGGACGCCGGCCTGACGGGAACCCTCGATGACATTCGCCGCCATCACGAGGTTGTCGTAAAGGAAATCATAAGGTGCCGTGGAGTTGGCCTTGATGCCACCGACGCGCGCGGCGGCCATCACGACGTAGGTCGGGGCTTCGGCGGCAAGAAACGATCGGGTCGCGGCGCCGTCTCGTAAATCGAGTTCCGCCGAAGTGCGGGTAACGATGGCCGTATGGCCCGCGGCGCGGAGTGCTCGGACGATAGCCGATCCGACCATCCCGCGGTGGCCTGCGACATAAATTTTGGAACCAGGATCCATTAGCGATTCTCGTGAGCGACTTTCTTGAGGTCGTGATCGACCATCTTTTGCACCAACTGCTCGAAGGAGGTCTGCTGCGGATTCCAACCTAGTTCGCGAACGGCCTTCGCGGGGTTGCCCAGCAGCTGCTCGACCTCCGTCGGGCGGAAGTAGCGAGGGTCGACCGCGACGAGCGCCTTGCCCGACTTCCGATCGACACCCTTCTCATCGACTCCCGTGCCCTGCCAGTCGAGCTCGATGCCCGCGCGGCGGAAGGCGTGGGTACAGAATTCGCGCACCGTATACATCTTCCCGGTGGCGATAACGAAATCGTCAGGCTGCTTATGCTGCAAGATGAGCCACATACACTGCACGAAATCCGGGGCGTAGCCCCAGTCGCGCTGCGCTGAGAGATTGCCTAGGAACAAGCAGTTCTGGCGGCCGTGAATGATGTTAGCGACCGCGAGGCTGATCTTGCGAGTCACGAAGGTCTCGCCGCGCCGCTCCGACTCGTGGTTGAATAAAATACCGTTGGACGCAAAGATGCCGTAAGCCTCGCGATAGTTGCGGGTAATCCAGTAGGCATAAATTTTCGCGACCCCGTAAGGGCTGCGCGGATAGAAAGGGGTCGTCTCCGACTGTGGGACTTCCATCACCTTACCGAAGAGTTCGGAGGTCGAAGCTTGGTAAATGCGGACTTTCTTTTCCATCTTCAGGATACGAACTGCCTCGAGGAGGCGGAGCGTGCCCACCCCGTCCGTATCGGCGGTGTACTCTGGGATTTCAAAGGACACCTTCACGTGGGACATCGCGCCGAGATTATAGATCTCGTCGGGCTGGATTTCGCCAATCAACCGGATGAGGTTAGTGCTGTCCGTGAGGTCGCCGTAGTGGAGTGAGATTTTCTTCACATGGATATCGCGCACCAGATCCTCCATATAGAGGTGCTCGATCCGTTCCGTATTGAAAGAGGATGAGCGACGGATGACGCCGTGGACCTCGTAGCCCTTCGAGAGAAGGAACTCGGCGAGGTAGGATCCGTCTTGTCCGGTGATGCCGGTGATGAGAGCGCGTTTTTTCATAGGGAAAAGGGGTGACTTAGGCGACGGGGGGCTTGGCTTGGGCGATGATGCGGGAGCTGCTGTCAATCTTGGCGCCCAGACCTTCAATGAGCATGGCGCCATGTTTTTGGAGGACCGTCATTTCTGGGATGTTGCCCGCGTTACGGTCGCCGCCTTTACAGAAGACGGCCTCGTGTCCAAGCGCCTTCGCTTCGCCTATGAGTTTTTCGAGCGTCGCACAGACTGACCCATCGGCATCAATGGCTAGCACCGCCCGGTCGACAACCCGGAGGGCGGCGGTCACCGCAAGGCGTGTGTCTTGGTCAATGAAGGCCTTCCCTTTCTTAAGAGCCGCCTGGGCATCGTTATTGACGATGACCCAGAGCACATCGCCCTGGGCGCGGGAAAGGTCGAGCAGTTCCAGATGCCCGCGATGCATGGGGTCGAAGTAACCGCTAGTGATGGCGATGCGCATGAGTCAAAAAGGTATTAGCGGTTGGAGGTTAGGAAAACGCATGCCTCGGCGAGGCTTGGGATTTATGAGGCCGTGAAATATTGGTTCGGGTTTCGGTTGTTTGTCCTAACCGCTTACCGCCACCACTGGTTTGTTCGTTACCCGGGCAGGCTACCGCCCGTGAAGGCGATTTTGCCTACACGCAGCGGAATAAGACTGTCACCGGCTGGGCCGGCAAAATGGGTCAGCTCCCCGCTGGTGGGGGAAGCAGAAGCGGAAAGAGTTCGAGGGCCCGAGTATTCCATCGGTTAAGCCGACCGAGCCTTTCGATTACTTCCGGGGAGGCATCCCTCTTTTGAGCTGCCTCGAGGATGCGCTGAAGTGAAGGCTGGGCTAACTCTAAGGCTGGGAGCACTTGGCTACGCAAAAGCGTCGCCAATGATGCTGCTAGGGACGGCGTGGGTTGCCAACGCTCACGGCGGGCACCCTTGACCTTGACCGAGAGGATCATCTCGTGGTCACGAAGGAACTTAAGTCCCTGACTGACAGAGCCTTTGCTCATCCCTAATCGCCCTTGAATTTGATCAAAATCCATCGGGCCTGAGGCGGCATAAAGGAGAGAATAGATTTCCGCGACGGAACGCGGCACCCCCAAAATCCCAGCCATCCGAACAAAGAAATCCGCCAGCTCGATCTCGTGAGGCTGGAGGGGCTCAAATGAGGGGCGGCTAGTGCGCCGGCCGGCAGTCTTTTCTGAAGGTGGCTTCATGGAAACAGGGACCCGGGGGTAGGGACCGCCCAGACAATTCAATAATTTTTGAACTATGGCAAGGGGTAATTACTGGGCCCTCCCCCGGGGGGAGATAAGTTTAAAGACTTCCACCTGGCGCCCCCTTGGGGATTCGAACCCCAGTTACCTCAGTGAAAACGAGGTGTCCTGGACCGGGCTAGACGAAGGGGGCGGTCGGTGGAAGTGCGGAACTTAATAACGAACCCCCGCTGGTCAAGATTTTTGGAAAACCTGATGCTGGGCCTGCAAACAGGGGGAGTTAGCGCCCAAACAGGCTTTGATCGACGTACGGGTTATTGGATTTCCCCTCCGACTTCTTGGCCCCGTTCTTTGCCAACACCGCCCCACCCCACCAGGCCGTGCCAATGAATATCAGTAGAAACAATAAGAGTCCCCAGCGATTGGTCGGCTTGGTTGAATGAGTCTCACGCATACAGCCCTAAGATAGGTCGCTTTAATGGGCTTGGCAACCTCCCGTCATTTTTTACATATCTATTTACCCCCTAGTCTTACCCAACCCCCTATTCTGCATGAGCCCCAAGCAGAAGCCACTGGTGGTCATCATTGAAGACGATCGTAGCCTCGCGGCCAACATCGCCGACCAACTGGAGACCGCTGGATTCTCTTCCCAAATTTTTCATAAAGGCGCGACCGCCCTGAAATTTATCGGGGAGCATCATGTCCACATGGTGTTGCTGGATCCGAATCTGCCCGACTTGGATGGCTTGCTCCTGCTCAGCAAAATCCGGCGGCTTCATCATGCCCCCGCTGTGATTTTTCTGTCGGCTCAACGCAGCGGACCGCAGGTCGCCCAGGCCCTCGAAGCGGGCGCGGATGACTTCATCGGCAAGCCGCATCACCCAGAGGAGCTCATCGCCCGCATCCACGCCGTGTTGCGCCGCAGCGAAACCTCCGGAGACAGTCGCCTCACTGGTAACGCCGACCTCGGCACGGGCATTTTTGTCTTCAATGGCGCCGAAGTGCATCCGGAACGCCTCGAACTCATCTTCGCGGGTAATCGCCGACGCAAATTAGGACGCAAAGAAGTCGGCATCCTTTACCACCTTCACGCTAACCCCGGCGTCATCATCAGCCGCCATAGCCTGATCCATGCGGTGTGGGGGGTGCACGCTGATGTGCGCAGCCGCTCACTCGATCAATACATCGCGAAAATTCGTGAGGCCTACGCGGAGTTTGGTCGCGCCCTCGACTGTTTCCGGACGATTCACGGGATTGGCTACTGGTATGAGCCCGTGGTGGTACCGGTGGCATCGGAAAATGCACCGAAAAAAGGTCGGCGGGCTTGATTCCCAGTCCTCCCCCGCCCATTGGTGTGGTCATGAATATCCGCTGTTACCTCAAACCCAGCTGTGGCTGGAGCAACGGCGTTCGCGCAATCATGGCGAAGTATGCCCTCACCTATCAGGATGTTGATATCATCAACAACCCGACCAACTACGCCGAGATGGTGGAGAAGAGTGGCCAACGACTTTCCCCGTGCGTCGAAGTCAACGGCGTCATGCTGCCCGACATCTCCGGCGCTGAAGTCGAACAATACCTCCTCGCTAACGGCCTAGTGGTGCCGAATGACCAAGCCCCTTCCGTGCCGATCAACGCACCGTGCACCGATGCGGAGCACGAGAAAATGCGTATCAAGACGGTGCGGTTCTTCTAAGCGGAATAGATCATGGGTAGGGGCGCGACTGCGTCGCGTCCTTTTGAAACCGGCAACTGGAAGTCTTCGGGGCTTAGCTACGTGTCGTCGGACACCTACGTTGCGCCGCGAACGGACGCCACGCAGTGGCGTCCCTACCTCGGCTCACTCCGTCTTACCGGCCGCGAAATCCGCAAGCGAGTCGGCAACCCACTGACGCTGCTCGCTGCCAAGCTCAGGGAAGATCGGGATGCTCAATACTTCCGTAGCGAGTAATTCCGAGACCTTCGCACTGTCGGCTCCGCGATAACTCTTGCCGGCAAAGCATTCCTGGCGGTGCAACGGAATCGGGTAATAGATTTCGCAGCCAATTTTGCGGACGGTGAGGAAGGCCTTGAGCGCATCACGTCGACCATGAGGGACGCGAAGCGTAAACTGATTCCAGATACCCTGCCCGGAGAAGTCGATGGGCAGCAGGATCTTCGCGGCCTTATCGGCGCCCGGGCGATTCTCGACGATACCCGCGCGACCCTTGAGGCTCGCGTGGTAGAAGTTGGCATTGCCCGCGCGCGAACAGTTGTAGCCCGGCAGATGTGGCAGCTTGATATGCACCAAGGCGGCCTGGAGGGGATCCATCCGGAAGTTCGCTCCAATTTCACGGTGATAATACTTCGGCTGCATCCCGTGAACGCGCAGCATCCGGGCGCGCTCAGCCAAAGTGTCATCGGAAGTCGTCACCAGGCCTGAATCGCCCATGCCGCCGAGATTCTTGGAAGGGAAGAAGCTCGTGGCGCCGAAATCGCCGGAGGACATGGTGCTCCGACCCTTCCAGCGAGCTCCCATGGACTGAGCGGCATCTTCGATGACCTTCAAGTTATGGGCGGAGGCAAAGGCCTGCAAGGCATCCAGGTCACAAGACTGGCCGAAGAGATGCACCGGCATGATCGCCCGGGTGCGCGGGCCAACCTTGCGGGCGGCATCGGCCAGATCGATATTGAAGTGATGGGGGTCAACGTCGACCCACACCGGGGAGGCCCCCAAGCGGGCGACGGAGCCGGCGGTGGCGAAAAAGGTGAAGGAGGGAATCAGGACTTCGTCGCCTTCACCGATGCCCAGGGCCATCAGCGCGAGCAACAGGGCGTCAGTGCCTGAAGAAACTCCCAAGGCGTGCTTCACTCCCAGAAAATCGGCACATGATTTTTCGAAAGCCTCCAGACGAGGCCCCATGATGAACATATTGGAGCGGAGCACTTCGCGAAAGGCGGTTTCGAACTGGGCCTCGAGGGCTCGGTTCTGCGGGCTTAGGTCAAGCAACGGAACGGCAATCATGGTGCGGTGAACTTCTCCCACCACCGGCCCCCACGGGCAACATCATTCAACTGAGCGGCGCGTACGGAACACCAGGATGGAGCCCAGTACCACAAACGGCAACGTCCAGAACTGTCCCGCCGTCAACCCGAGGATGTAGCCATCTTCCGCCGAGCGGAAGCATTCGCTCATGATGCGCGCGGCGGCGTAAAGCAGTAGGAACTCGCCGGCGAGTCGGCCGGGCGGGAGTCGCCGCGGATAACGGAACAAGACCCAAAGCAGCGGCAACAGCCCCTCGCCGAAGGTTTCGTATAACTGCGAAGGGTGGCGTGGGAGCGGGCTCTCGTGCGGAAAGATGACGGCCCAAGGCATGATCGACGGATTGCCCACCAGTTCGCCGTTCACGAAATTTGCGAGTCGCCCGAAAAGTAAACCAGCGGGGGCGAGAGCGCAGAGCAAATCTCCCAGCGGGAGAAATGCCAGCTTGCGACTGCGCGCAAACCAGAGACCGGCGAGCAAGACCCCCAGGAAGCCGCCGTGGCTGGCCATCCCGCCTTGCCAGACGCGAAACACCATCATCGGGTCGGCGACGAATTCCGCGCGAGCGTAGAGGAGCACATGGCCTAAGCGGCCGCCCGTGATTGTCCCAATCATGATGGCCGTAATCAACGCCGACTCATCATGCACATCGCGGAGTGGCGTTAGGCCTGCCCGGCGCCAGCGACCAAGGAGGTACGCCGCGATGGCGAAGCCAGCGGCATAGGCCAAGCCATACCAATGAATACCACGCAGCCCCCAACTGGGCGGGAAATGAATCGCCACCGGATCGAGGTCGTGAACCCAGTAGGCCAAGAAGCCGCCGATCATGTGGCGGCCTTCGGGGAGGCTTCTGGGCCAGAGCGGCGGCCAGGGCGATGACCGCGTTGGCGCGCCAGCTCACGCATGTCCGGATGCGGGTCATCCTTCTCGTAAATTTCAATGCCGAGCAAAGATTCAAAGATGTCCTCCAATGTGATCACCCCGGCGAAGGCACCAAACTCATCCACCACCACCGCTAGGTGCTGATGGGCGCGCACTAAATCATGCAGCGCATCAGAGAGCGTCGCATTCTCGGGGACGATGTGCGCCTTGGCCATCAGTTCGCGAATGGGCACCTCCCGGCGATTCTCGCCGGCGGCTTTGAGGATATCCCGACGGCGGACGACGCCGACGATGCGGTCCGGGTTTTGCTCCCAGACGGGCATCCGGCCGTGGGGTACGTTCGGATAAAGCCGCAGCACGTCGGCGACCGTTAAATCTGCCTCGATCGCGGTGACAACCGGGCGAGGCGTTAAGACCTGCGAGACAGGAATGTCGTCGAGGCGCACGGCGTTGGAGACAAGATTGCTTTCCGCCTGGGTGATCTTGCCCTCCCGGGCAGCCGCTTGGGCAAAACTCCCGATATCCGCATCCGCCCGATCAATCCCCAGCTCTTCCGGAGGCGCCAGGGAGTCGTGCAACTTACCGAACATCCGTAAAATTTTCGCAGCACCGCGAACGAGTTTCAACGGAGCGGCAATGCGGGGCGCCAGATGAACCCGGAAGTGCATACCAACTTTGCGCGGCAACATCACCGTGAGCCAAGCCATAATGAAAGAGACCGCGATCACCCCCAAGACGGTCAGGAGCGCCAGCTGCCAGGTCGATGACTTGCCTGGAAGAAGGTACCGCTCTCCCACCAGGATACCGCCAATCAGGGCACTCATACCGACGAAGGCGGCCGTCAGTACCTCGAGCGCAGCGAGGGTGTTCCCTTGATCACCCCGGGAACGTTCAATCGAGACGGCTGCCTTGGCATCCTGACGGCGAAGCTCTTCCAGCTCCGTATGTGAGAGCGCCGCGACCACTCCAGCCACGAGCGAAAACCCGGCAGCGCTGCCATTCAGAAGGATGAAAATCGGCCAGAGAAACCAAGCGTCCATGTGCCTTTCTCTTAAACCGCCGACGGCGCCTTGGCGAGGGAGAATCCCGAAGTTGACCCTCTGCCAGCGCACGGAATACTCACTTTATGACCCCGCGCGAGCTCCAGCTAATTTCGGCCCTATCCGTCTTCCTGACCGCAGCACTCCCCGCGGCTGCCGGAGCCATCGCCTTCCGCGCCCAACCCGTCCTAGCCGTCACGCTTAACGGCGAGCCGGGCAGACTACCCGGACTGACCGGTTTTTATTTCAATCACTTCAACGGGGCGCTCGGCTTGTTGCTCGCCCTCGGTGGCATCGCCACGCTTTTGGCCATCCGTGCCCATTTCAAAAAAGACGAAGACGGCGTCGTACGCATGGCTTCGCTGCTGGTCGCTATGTGCTTCTCGGCCTTGGTTAGCGTGGTCTTTTTGGCGTTGCTCGTGCTGGCCACCGCCCTGCCCGTCTACGACAGGCTGATGCAGCGCTGAGCCCGCCAAGCCGCCAAGGCGGCCAGCATGTCCATCGCTTCAAGCTGGTGCTTATTCGCGGTCCAGATGGTTGCTCGCCGCTCATCGGACACGGAAGCTGCGAGCGTCGCCCCGCCAGTAAAAGTCGACCTCAGTACAACGATAGATTCGGCGTGCACAGGAAAAGGACTCGCGACATCGCGAACCGCGCGGCCGGCCGTCCCAAGCACTCCGCGAAACTGGGCGGCGGCGGTACCGCTCAAGCGACCCGTGGCAACCGCCGGGAAACACCAAGCCGCTCCATCCCACCACGCTAACGAACTCCTTGTGCATTCTGAAACATTGCCCTGGGCATCGAGCTGGATGCCTTCGGCATTAGGGCGATTGGCAAAGCCGCGCAACTCACGCCAAGCATCCGATGAATTTCGCCACGGACCGCTTTTGGGCCGCGGTAACCATTCGGGTGCATTGCGACGTGTGCCCAGAATGAAAAGATCCATGGCCGCAGGGGTAGCGGGAAGCGGTCGCGCCGTCAGCCACTCCGTCGCCATTCCATCGGGTCGGGCGGCGACCATGAGGCGCAGCACCGCGTCCGTTAGGCCGGTACGAGCCATCAGCCCGCGGACCGGACCAAGCCAAGCCACCGGATTCGCCGCGGCACCCAACACTAGCCGAATCGGGTCTAATCCTAAACGCGGACAGGCGAGATGAAGACGGGCGAGATGATCCGGCAGGCATTCGATACTTCCGTCGCTTAAGGCGAAGGTTTCGAAAAGAGACGGGCCGGCGTGTAATGCAGAAACCTCGGCGCCAGCGGGCAACTCGACCCACTCCCCGTTGCGCCAACCAATCATGGGCGTAAGGCCGCCCGAGCGGCGGCGAGTAAAGGAGCCTGCGCCTTCCGCATGCTCTCGGCGTACTCCAAGGCAGGCACGGAATCAGCCACGATGCCGGCGCCGGCTTGGACGAAACATCGGCCTTCGGTCATCCAAAGAGAACGGATAATGATATTGAGGCAAAGGTCACCCGAAGCACCAATCCAGCCGAGCGAACCTGTATAATAACCGCGGGCGACGGGCTCCAATTCTGCGATGATCTGCATCGTGCGAACTTTCGGCGCGCCCGTGATGGTCCCTCCTGGGAAGAGCGCTCGGATAATATCCGCCGGGGTGGCGCTCAACTGAAGCACGCCCTCCACCTGCGAAACCAAGTGCATCACATGGGAGTAACGCTCCACGGCCATGAATTCGGGGACGGTGACGCTGCCCGCCCGAGAGACGCGGCCGACATCGTTACGCAATAAATCCACGAGCATTAAATGCTCAGCTTTTTCCTTGGTGTCTCCGGATAATTCTTTGGCCCAAGCGAGATCCGCTGCTTCGTCGGCCCCGCGCGGGCGCGTTCCCGCGATTGGCCGAGAGACGACGCGCCCACCCACTGATTCCACCAGCAGTTCCGGAGAGCCGCAAACCAGCGTAGCACCGGGCAGATTCACCATCCCCATGTAGGGTGATGGATTGGCGGTGCGTAGTACCTGATAAGCAAGGGCGGCATCTACTGGCGGAACTTCCAAGCGCGTCGAGAGATTCACCTGGTAGGTGTCTCCCGCCACAATATACTCTTGGCAGCGCCGGACGGCCGCCTCGAAGGCCGCCGCACCTAACGAGGCTTGCAAGGGCTTCGCGGGCCCGGCGGCCAGCGGTAACGCTGGCGCCGATTGCGCACCAGTGTGATGCCAATGTCGAGCGAGCTCCTCGGCGCGCACCCGCGCAAGACGTAACGTTGGCGCTACCGACCCTTGCGGACAGAGGATGACCACCGTGAGTTCTTTTTGGGCGGCATCAAAAATACACACCTCGGTGGCTTCGAGAAAGGCCGCGAGCGGCGCGTGTGTATCGGCCGGGGCGGAGACCACTGGCTCGAACTGCGTCGCCAGCTCGTAGCCCAGCAGGGCGATCAATCCACCTTGAAAGTCAGGCCAGCCCGCGAGGCGGGGCGCCCGCACCTCGCGCGACCAACGTCGAAGATAATCAAGCGGACGCTCCAGGGCCTCCTCATGCGCGCCGTCCTCGTTATGTACCATGACGCGACCATCCACAAAGAAGACGGTCGCGCGGACGGCGCTGGGCACCGCCAAAGTGAGTGAACCCGAGCGGCCACTTTCCAGCACGGCATGGAATCTTCCGGTCGGGAAACTATCCCAGGTGGCTGGGAGGCGCTCCGCCCGCACCCGAAGCATATAAGGCAGGTGGGTCCAGTCCCCGGCGGCGGCGGCCCACTCGGTAGCGGTTATCTCCGCGAGAATTTCCAAGGCTTCACTCACCCGAAAAATTGAGTTTATACCCAGCGAAGTCGCTCCCGCCGAGGATGACGCCGGCCTTTACCGAAGTGATGCCGTAGACGTGTAATTCCTGGCGCGACCCTTTGGAGACCACCGTAATACGCAAGGCGCCATCTAGTTTCATAATCTTAATGGAAAGCGTCTTCGCGCGGACGCGGGCACTAATTACCCCGCGGGAAACGCGGCCGTAACGCTCCAGCGCTTCGGCGACAGGCCGCGCCGCGTCGGTCAACGACGTGTGCGACCCTGCCCTGCCTCGCCCCACCGGCATCGTCAGGCAATTTCCCAAGTATAGGGATGGGAAGAAAGCATCTCGCAGCCCTTCTTGGTGATGACGACGCAGTCCTCGAAGCGGCAACCACCGATGCCAGGATAGTAAAGCCCTGGTTCGACCGTGACCGCGTTGCCCGCTGTAAGTGGATGTGGATTGCGTAGAGATAGGTTCGGCTCCTCGTGGATATCGTAGCCCAAGCCGTGTCCCGTGCCGTGAAAGAAGCCGACATAGATGCCCTTCACCAAGCCGGTCTTGTAGCCTAGCGACTTGAAGTAATCCTGCACCACCTTGTGGATTTTGGCACCGGTCACGCCGGCCCGAATGGCCTTGATCGCACGACGCTGGGCCCCGAGCACTGCCAGGACCATCTTGCGCTGCTTTGCGTTCGCCTTCCCCTTGAGGTAGGTGCGCGTCATATCACCGTAGTGATGCGAGGCGATATGACGGGGATAGATATCGCAGACAATGAGCTCGTTGGCATGAATCGGTCCGGAACCCGAGCAGTGGCAATCGACGGCTTGATCACCGGGGGCAATAATGAGGCCAATGTCACACAGTCCGCCTTGGCGGAGGATCGCAACCTGCGCCTCCTCCTTGAGTGTCTCGGCCGTCAGGGTTTTACCCTGCCATTGTAGCACGCCTTTTTTATCGGCCTTAGATTCCACAAGCACCTTCTCCACAGCCTTAAAGCCGGCGACCGCGGCCACATTGCCGGCACGGATGCCGGCAAGTTCGTCCTTCGTCTTGACCTGTCGAGCCGGGAAGAGCTCGGGCGAGCCTCGCTCGTTATGCTGGGCACCGACCGCCTGGAGCTCGAGGCCGAGCTCGCGGAGCCGCTCGTAGAGACCAACGGGGAAATCAGCGGGGACTCGGAAGCGATGGATGCCTTGCTGGAGCGCCGCGAAAACAATCGCATCAGCGACGCCGGCCTTCGGGTTCATCTTGCGGAGGTCGCCAATGATGGCGGTGAGGTTCAGCACCTCGTCGAAGTCGGACTCCTCCTGGGCACGACCGACTTCCATGCCAGGTAGAAGCCCAATCTTGCGGCCGCCGGCCGAAAAGGCCGGGAAGGGATCCGAAGCATGGAAGCCGCCGAACCAGCGAAGGTCGGCGTTCTTGGAGGGAGTCGCCATCATCAGTACGTCACGGACGGCTGGGGCGGCGGAGCGAGCAGTGCGAGCCATGGACGCAGAATGACGGAAGTCGGCCCTGCGTGAAGCGCAAACAGAGTGGCAGTCCCCGGAAAGAAGGGCACGATGACCGCATGCTCGCCGAAGTTACCCCCCCTGCGTTCTCCTGGAGTGTCATGTTTATGCCTACCGTGGCCTGGTATGAAATGATCCTCCGTGGCATCGTCGTCTATATCTTCCTTATCGTGCTCATCCGGATTACCGGACGTCGGCAGGTGGGGATGCTCGCCCCTTTCGACTTCATCCTCCTACTCATCCTGAGCAACGCCGTACAAAACTCCATGAACGGTGGAGATAATAGCCTCGGCGGCGGACTGCTCATCGCCGCGACGCTCGTGACGTTGAACTGGGGCGTGTCGCTGCTTTCCCGTCGTTCTAAATTCATCGAAAGCCTACTGGTCGGTCGCCCGGTGTTTCTCGTGAAGGATAATTACGTCCTCGAGAAGAATATGCACCTCGAGAAAATCACCCACCATGAGCTCATGGCCGCACTGCGGGCCGCCGGTTGTGCGAATATCGAACATGCCCGGCATGTCATCCTTGAGACCAACGGCTCTATCACCGTCGTCCACGCCCAATCGGACTCCGCTTGACGGATGGACAGAGGTGGGCCAGTAAACCCCTGTCTTGGTCGCGGGTATCGTTCAGTGGTAGGACCTCACTTTCCCATAGTGGTGACACCAGTTCGAATCTGGTTACCCGCTCCAAGACAGTTCGTGCGACCCCTTCGGGAGGCTTGACCCCGGCCCGGCGGGTCGGAATAGTGGGCTTCCTTGGCCACGCGGGTATCGTTCAGTGGTAGGACACCACTCTTCCAAAGTGGATACACCAGTTCGAATCTGGTTACCCGCACCAAGTAATCTCTTCCCCGCTCAGTTCCGCCACGGAAGCTGGCCGGCGGGAGTTACTTCGAGGAATTCCTTCCAGGCCTCTACTTCGTCGGCCGAGAGCGAGGAGGCGACTACTAGCCGCCACTTGGGCTTAGCCGGTACCCGCCGCAGGGTCATGCCAGCCTGCTCGGGCAGGCGATTGGCTTTGCGCGAATTACAGCGCACACAGGCGGTCACAATATTCTCCCAGTTTGTTTTCCCGCCGACATCGCGCGGCACGACGTGGTCGAGGTTCAGCTCCTCGTCGCGGAAAGTGCGGCCACAATACTGGCAAGTGTTCGCATCGCGCAGATAGACATTGCGGCGGCTGAAACGGATCTCGCGACGCGGGACTCGATCATAGGCCCCCAGCAAGAGCACGCGGGGGACGCGCAGGGAGATACAAGGAGAGCGCACGGCCTCGGAGGCAGCGGGCGGATCTTCCAGCGAAAACTTTACCCACTCCCCGGCGTTGAGCACGCGATGACCCGAGGGGTCGGCGTGGATGGCCGTGGCACGCCCGCGGAAAAGCAAACTCATCGCCCGGAGCACGCCCACGATATTAACCGGCTGCCAGAGACGGTTAAGAACGAGGATGCGATGTTCGAGGCGCGGAGGCACGTCTCATGTTTTTAGACCAAGTGCGCGCGGCGGTCAATCTCCCACCAATTACCGCTTTTTCTTAACCTTAGCGGCGTCGGAGACGGGCGGGGGAAGTGGGGGCGCCGTGGCGGTATCAGGTAATAAAACCGGCGTTGCCCCAATCGCATCGGCCGGGAATAAGAAGCGGCGGCCGTCTATCTGGACCCGCAAGGCCTCCACTTCCGTCGACGCGAGCAGTGTGGCACCCTTCACCGTAATCAGAACTTCCTTATCTCCTGGGCCGATGACTCCCTCGGCACGGAGGACGGAGGACTCCACTTCGGTCAGCTGGAAACGGATCTTCGACTTGGACGAGGCGATTCCGATTTGATGCGGACGTCCAGGCAAGGCGGCTGAGGCCTTCTTCATTTGCGGTCGGCTCGCCGTCGCGGGCGAGCCTAGATAAAAAACGCGATGATGATAGCGATGAGCGCAATCCCGATGACGCCGTAGATGAGCATATCGCGATTCACCGTGATCGAGCCACCCGGGCTGACGGGTTCAAATGCCGCATCCTCTTCAGCGCCTGCTTCGAGCGGGCGACGGGAGGCCTTGGCAGAGTGGTGCGTGTTAAAATCCGCCCCAGCTTTTTCATCATCGAGACGAAGGTATTTGGCGTAAAGTTTCACGAAACCACGCTTGTAGACATCGGCCAGAGGGATGGATTCAAACTGGTTGGCCTCCATGGACTGGAGATAATCGGTGCGGATCTTAGTGAACTCCGCCGCTTCGCGGAGAGTCACACCCAGACGCTGCCGGGCTTCTTGAAGGCGTTCGCCGAGGGTTTGCATGGCCCGAGATTCAGCCGAAGCGTAAAAATACGCAAGCCTCTCGTGAATTAGGCTAGCAGTTCCCAAAGGGCCAACCAGGGCTCACCTAACGCACGTAGGCCAAAAGACAGTAACCTCTGGAAGGGTGGCAGGTTGATCAGCACGATCAAGATGATGAATCCCCAACGGGAGAGGGTAAGGAACATCTCTTCCGTGTAGAGGCCGAGGCGGAGCGCCAACCGGGAGCCGTCGAGCGGCGGAATAGGGATGAGGTTAAAGACAACGAGTCCGGCGTTGAGGAAGATACCCTGAACCAGGAATTTTACGATCACCGCATCCTTCACCATGTCGAAATGACCCAAGCCGCCGATGACGGCCAAGAAGCAGCAGAGCACCAGATTCATCGCCGGTCCAGCCAGGGTGATATAAATATCATCCATTCGGCGGGTCTTGGCGTTAGGAAGGGAGATTTCGACCGGCTTGCCCCAGCCGATGAGTCCGAAACCCGGACTTAAGAAAATCATGAATGCGGGTATCGCGATGGTCCCGATGGGGTCAGCGTGGGCAAAGGGGTTAAGCGTCACGCGGCCCTGGAGCCGGGGGAGCGGATCGCCCCGCAGGTCGGCCATCCAAGCATGCCCGAACTCATGCAAACCGATGGAGATAATCAGCAGGATGAGTTGCAGGCCACCCCAGCGAAGATGCTCAATATCCATATTCATGGGCGCAGGTGGGGTTAAAGATGAGCATGACGTACGGAGGAATGGAAACGCCTGCGGCCCGCCAAGCCAATCCGAAACCCGCGGGAGCCACTCGCTCCTTGAGGAATTAAGGGGAAGCCTTACACCCCATGCATGTCGCACGCCGCCCGCATCCGACTCGCCCAAAAGCGTGGACTCGGCCTGCCGCAGGCGAAGGTGATCGCAAAGCTCGACTCCCCTCGCGCGATTCAGGATTTCCTGGCCGTCTTGCCTCAGAACTTTGAACCCGAGGGCGATACGGCCCGCTCCGTCGAACAGGCCCTCATCCATCGAAAAGCCCATTGCATCGAGGGGGCGATGATTGCCGCCTTTGCCCTGTGGCTACAAGGACACCCTCCCCTCTTACTGGATTTCAGTGCACACCAAGACATGGATCATGTCATCGCTCCTTTCCGCGTGAATGGAAAATGGGGCGCCATCTCCAAGACCAACTACGTCTGCCTCCGTTGGCGCGACCCCGTCTACCGCAGTGTCCGTGAACTCACGATGTCGTACTTCCATGAGTACGCCAAGGGGCCACGCAAGACCCTCCGGAGTTATTCCAAGCCCTTTGACCTGAGCCGAGTCCCCGCCGGCAAGTGGGTGAATAATCGTAAAGACTGCTGGGAAATCGCCGACCTGATTACCGATGCCCGGCATTATGAAATCGTGACCGACCAAGAAGCCCGGACGCTCCGCCCGCGAGACGAAGTCGAGCTCCGCTCCGATAAGGTTACGTCCTTCCCGATTCCGAAGTGGAAGCGTCAGCGGCTCTGAGGGCGCTCAGCGCCGACCGTCATACCAGATATCGCAGTTCTCGGGCCGCTTCGCCGCGCGTCCAGCGGTGAAGAGCATGCGAAAGAAGAAGCGGGCCGCTTCGGTTACCGTATAGAGTTTCAGCTTGCGCGAAGAAGTGCGCAAAGGGTGATCGGCCAAAATGATGAAGCGCCGGCCGCGGCGGCGGGCGATAGTCTTGAGCCGACGGCTCAGAAAGACCTCTTCGCCGGCGTAGTATTCAGTACCGAAACCGCCCGCCTCACGGAAAGCGGAAGCCTCGACCCAGACACACGAACCAGCCGCCCAGCGAGTAAGGCGGCTCCAAAGGTTCCAGCATCCACAAACAGCGCGTGCATAGCGTGGCGTGCCTGGCTCCAGCTCGACCGTACTGCCGCCACCGAGCGCGCAGCCAGCGGTAATCTCGTCAGCGATAGCCGCAAAAAGTGCCGAGGCAGGAGTCGAGTCCGCGTCGATAAAGACCAGCCACTCGCCGGAGGCCACCCGTGCACCCGCGTCCCGCGCCCGGCCAATCTGGTTGACCGACTCAAAGACGACCGTCGCACCACCAGCGCGGGCGCAAGCCGCCGTGCCATCGGTAGAGTTATTATCGCAGACGACGCATTCCCAGGTCCATCCGCGTGAAAGGAAAGTCGCGGCCGCCGCCTGCACGGACGCCAGCGTCGCCGGCAGGAGTTTTTCTTCGTTGAACGCCGGGATGACGATGGAGACGCGCATCACGGCAAAAGCGCCAATACTCAGCTGACGTGCTCGAAGGCGCAGGCCGCCGCACCGACGACGCCGACGTTACCGCCGAGGGCGGCGGGTAGAATGGTGCAGACCGCCGAGAGACGCGGGAAGGCGTAGCTACTGGCGCTCTTGCGCATCGGCACAAAGAGTGCGTCGCCAGCGGCGGTGACGCCGCCGCCGACCACAATCACGTCCGGGTTGAAAGTGTTGATCACCGCCCCGAGGCCGCGGCCAAGGTAGTTGATGGATTCGTCCCAGATCTCCTTAGAGAGCCCATCGCCGGAGGCCATGGCCTGAAGAATGTGATGCGTGGTGACGTGTTCCGCACCGCCGGCGAGTCCAGCGAGCGTCGAGGCGCGACCTGAGGCGAGGGCTTCGCGCGCACGTCGGGCGATGGCCGTACCGGAGGCGTAGACTTCCCAGCAACCCGGGTTGCCGCAACCACAGCGCGGGCCGTCCATCGTCAGAGGAATATGGCCGAGCTCGGCCGCGTTGCCGTTGGAGCCGCGCATCAACCGACCGTCAATGACCGCACCGCCGCCTATACCCGTAGAGACCGTGATGTAGACGACGTTTTTCTTACCCTTGCCGGCGCCGAAGCGGTATTCGCCGAGGGCGGCTGCGTTGCAGTCGTTATCGATGCGTGCGGGCAAGCCACCAAAAGAGTTGCTCAAGTATTCGGTGATCGAGAAACCAGTCCAACCAGGAAGATTCGGCGAGCCGTCGACACAGCCACGGGCGATGTCGAGCGGACCAGGCGAGGCGACACCGATGGCGACAAAATCCACGGGCTTCAGTTTTAGTTCGGTCAGCAGCTGGTGCGCCGCTTCGGCCACGCGCTCGCAAGCCTGGGCGGGGCCCTTTTCCGCGAACGTCTCAACCCGACCAGAGCCGAGTACCGAGCCGTCTTCATTGACGACGCCAAAGGCAAATTTCGTGCCACCGAGGTCAAAAGCTAATACTTTACGCATGGAAATAGGTTAGCCTCGGGCAGGCCGATCGTAGTCATCCTGCAAGCGCACGACATCTGTGAGGTCTGGAGTGGAGGATTCAATCAGGACGCTATCTTCGAGTGCTTCGAAGCGATGAATAGTGCGAATCGGGATATGGATCGACTGGCCAGGCAGCCAAACATGCTGATCCGCGGCGTCAATCAGCTTAGCCGAGGGCGATTCCCCGGCACCGAGCGTCCGGAAGGTCAGCAGCATCTTCCCTGAAAGTAGAAACAGCGTCTCGGTCTTACGCTCGTGATACTGGAGGCTGAGGCGACAGCCGGACTTCACTTCCAGCACCTTCCCCGCGTAACCAGATGAATCGGCATACCACACTTCACGCCCCCATGGCTTCTCCACGATTTTGGGAGTATGCAGCGGGCTAGACATGCGAAAGGTCTGTCGAAAAGACCCCGACTAGCCAAGCAAATCCCCGAAGAAGTCCGGCTGATCCATCGCTCCGGTCAAAGGCGTGATTAATTGGGCACTGTCGTGGGCCACCCGATTGACCTCGGGCGAAACACGGTGGAGCGACAGGGTGCGCTCGGGCGCCGTCATCGCTAGGCGGGTAAAATCCTCGGGCGGGAAGGCACGCTCGGTCAGCCACTCTTGGCGAGCGGCGGAGGGAAGTATCAGTGGCATGCGTGAGTGGATTTCCCCAGACTCACGGTTGGGTGCGACCGTCACCAAGCAAAGCGTGCGGCGGGATTTCCCATCTGGGGTTAATTGGAGTGACCAGAGTCCCCCCACCGCGAGCGGGCCACCGTCGGCCGCTCGAAAGTAATAGGGCACCTTGAGGCGACCTTCGGTCTTCCATTCGTAATAGCCATCAATCGGGATGATGCAGCGGCGCTGGCGGGCCGCCTCCCGAAAAGTTGGGCGCTCAAAGATGCCTTCGGCCCGGGCGTTAGCGTGGCCTGGTTCCGCCGGATCGGCCGACCATGCCGGCACCAAGCCCCACCACAAAGCCTCGGTGCGGAGGACGCCCTGCTCGCGCCGGACGGAAAATAACGGCGTCCCGGGTGAAATATTGTACCGCTCGGTCTGCGGAGCCATGGGCGCCGACAGGCTCCGAACAATTTCTTCCCAGCGTGAAAACTGGGTGACGCGGCCGCACATATTGCCGAATTAATCAGCGCGGCGGCAAAGCGGGCGGGGCCGCCGATCCGGCGGAGGTGCGCAGCTTATTCAACACGATGAGATTAATAAAATGCATCACCCCCAAGACGACAACGACGACGCCCACGGAGCGGCTGAGGTCTTCGATGACCTTGATACCCGATGTGGGATGATCCTTGGAGCTCAGGAAAAGCAACATGAAGCCCGTGTTCACGAGGTAGAATCCGATAATCAGCAGATTGTTGACCGAGTCGGCCATGGTTTCATTGCCGTGGAACGCATCCACCAAAAAGGGGCGACCACTCCGAAAGAGCGTCCGACCGACCCAGATGGTCACCGCCAAAGATAGTGCGAAATAAATCCCGTATTCCCAGTAAGTTAGATTGTCGTTCATAGCGGCGGCTTTCTTTAATGAATCAAAGGCATGGCCGCGGGCAAATAATTTCGCCCGGGCGCGGACTCACCAATGCGGCGGGCGCTCGTCGGCCGGCGGGCTCGTGTCAGCGGCACCTCCGGATTGGGTCATCTTAGCCTCCGTGCGTGCGAGACGGTCGGAGAGCTTGGCGACCTCCTTGGAGAGTTCTAAGATTTCCCGATCCTGCTGTTCGACGTGCCGCTGGAGAAAGGTGAGGCGCTCTTCCAATTCGTGCAGGCGGGAGTCCATCAGAGGATGGTGGGGAGGCGGAGGGAGGGGGCAAGCCCACGCCCTGTGATTTCTCCGCCAAACCTTGGGGCAAGCGAACGGCGGTAGCTGTTTTGCTGGTTGAGGCCTGGGTGGTATCCCCTACTCTACCGCCCATGTCCGAACCCCTGGACATTCCACCCGCTGAGGCAACTCAGCTCCCCCTCTCTCGACCGCAGCGTTCCATTTGGCGCCGGCTGGGCGGAGAGGGCTTGGCTATGTCCGTGCTCATCCACCTCGGTCTAATCGCCGTGGCGGTCGTCTGGGTCGTTTCCACGATCACCGAGAATGCAGCTAAAAAAGACCCGTCGTCTTTCAGTACGGGCGCTGGCGGCGGCAACGGGGGGCCGAAAGCGAAGGAATATAAGACCCGCCTGCAGCCTAAGAACCTCAAGAATCTGACGAAGATCAACTCCCGTATCACCTCCAAGAGCGCCAGTGCCGCTATCGCGGTGGCGAGCCTACCGACGGCCAACGCGTCCATGCTCACTGGTGGGGGTGCGGCTGGCGGCAACTCCAAGGGCTTCGGGGGTGGCAGCGGTGGAGGCAACGGCACGGGCAAGGGGCTGGGCGTGGGCGGCGGTAAAAACTTCGTGTCCATCTTCGGCACCAAGGGCGGTATCGGTGAGAACTTTGGCATCGTCGGCACCTTCTATGACTTCAAGCAGAACAGGGCCGGCAAGCCGACCGCCGCCATGGGTGATCCGACCAACCAGGGCGCCAAGAGCAACGGACCAGCCGTCGAGGTGTACAAAAAAGAGGTGCACAAATTCTTGGTCACAAGCCGCTGGAACGTATCGGCACTCTCCGATAAATTCAGTGCACCCGACACGCTTTGGGCCGCACAAATTTTCATCCCCATCGTGCCGGCTGATATCGGACCCAAAGCCTATGGTGTAGAAAAGACGGTTAAGCCGTCGCGCTGGATTGCACATTATAAGGGCGCGGTAAAAATGCCCCAGACCGCCAAATTCCGTTTTGTGGGGATGGGGGACGATATCCTCGCGGTGCGCTGGAACAGCCAGGTCGTGCTCGACTCCGGCTATGACCGGTTAATCACGGGTGGAACAGATCTCTACCCTGGGTTCGGCAAACAAAAATATGTGGAGACCCATCCCTCTAAGCTCGGCCAGCCGTTGCGCTGTGGCCCATGGGTGACCGCCACCGCCGGCCAAAACATTCCCATCGAAATTGTCATCGGCGAGACGCCCGGCGGATTGTTCTGCGCCTTCCTTTTTTTTGAAGTCGCCGATGGGGCCGGCAAGGGTACGGGTCTAAAGTTAGTGAGATTCGCGGATACGCCTCTGCCCCCGGATATCGCCAAAGGCCACCCCGATGTACCCAACGTCGATATGGTCGCCAAAGGCTGGCTTTTCAAGCCGGTGAAGCTCACCGACGTACGCTGAGGTCAGCGGCGGAAATAAAACTTTTGGCAGTTGGCACCGAAGAGTCCGTCGCGCTCCGTGGGCGTTAAGTTGCGGGCATAGTCATCGACGAGACGGAAGCTCTGCTCGTAACTTGCCGCAAACAGGCACACCGGCCAATCCGAGCCATACATTAGGCGAGATGGGCTGAATGCTGCAAACACCGCATCGAGATAGGGTTGAAACTGCTCGGGCTTCCAATTTTGGTGATCGGCTTCAGTCAGCATGCCAGAGACTTTACAGTGAACGTTGGGCAGCCGGGCCAGGCGACGCATCTGCGTCTTCCATGGCTCCATCGTACCATCCTTGATTATCGGCTTAGCGATGTGATCGAGTGCGAAGGGTTGTTGGGGGAAATTTTCCGCGAGGCGAATGGCGGCCGCGAGTTGTTGCGGATAGATGAGGATGTCGTAGGTCAGGCCATAGGCCTGGAGCTTGGCAATGCCGCTCTGGAATTCCTTCCCGAGCATGAAATTGTCATCCGGTTCTTCCTGCACCACGTGACGCACACCGACGAATTTTGGGTGCTTCGCCAGTCGCGCGAGGTCAACCTCGACACGATCGGAACGCAGATCGACCCAGCCGACGACGCCCTTCACGTTGGCGTGCTTATCTGCTAGGCCCAGTAGCCAATCGGACTCCTCGATCACTTGGCGTGCCTGAACGGCGATGGAGCCATCAAAGCCAAGCGGTTTTTGCAAGGCGGCTAAATCATCCGGCAGCCAGCTGCGATGCAACGGGGAGCCCGGCGGAATCCATGGGTATTGCGCCGCGTCGTACGACCAGAAATGCTGGTGGGCGTCGAGGCGCATGGCTTCAGACCACGTCGACGATTGCCTTGATGACGCCAGTCTCCGGCTTCAACCAAGTCGGGAAGGTCGCGATCAAGTCGTCAAACTTCGCATGGTGCGTAATCCAAGGCTTGGTATCGATCACGCCGTCTTCGATTAACTTGATGATGCGGGCGAAGTCCTTCGAAAGTGCATTGCGGCTGGCCATGATGGTCAGCTCACGGCGATGAAGGTGGGGGGCGTGCGGGAAGGTGAGTTCCTGCTGCGTGATGCCCACATAGACCACGCGGGCCGCGAAGGTCGCATAGGCGAAGCAGGCCACCATCGACTTGTTGCTGCCCGTGGCGTCGATCACGACGTCGGCTAGCTGACCATTAGTGAGGGCGGCCAGTGCGGCGACTTCGGAGCCATCGCCCTTGGCTTGAATGACCGCATCCACCTTCATCACATCGGTGCAGAACTTCAGGCGGTCCGCATTCATATCCATGACGACGCACTTGGCGCCCGAGACCTTGACGAACTCGACCGCTGAAAGCCCGATGGGGCCGGCGCCAATAACGAGGACGGTCTCGCCGGGCTTTGGTGCCGCGCGATCCACGGCATGGCAGCCGATGGCAAGCGTCTCGACCAAGGCGAGCTGATCATAGGAGAGTTTGGTGGAGATATGGAGTTTGCGGGCAGGTAGCAGGAATTTCTCCGCCATTCCGCCATCGCACATTACCCCCAGGGTGAGATGCTTTTCACAGCAATTAGTATACCCACGGCGACAGCTATAACACTGCTGGCAATTGATGTACGGCTCGACTGAGCAACGGTCGCCCGGCTTCACATTCGTAACGCCGGCACCAACGGAGAGGACCTCCACCCCGAGCTCGTGGCCCGGAATGCGCGGGTAAGAGTAGAAAGGCATCTTGCCGAGGTAACCTCCGTAATCCGTCCCGCAGATGCCGATACGGTGCACGCGCACAACGGCCTCGCCAGGCCCTGGAGCCGGCGGCTCGGGGATATCGATGCGGACAAACTGTTGAGGCTGGTCGAGGCGAATGGCTTTCATCGGCTTAGTTATTTTCTTTGAGGCCTTCGAGGTGCCCGAGGTTCTTAACGGGTGCGAAAATCTGGAGGACTTCGGCCAGTAACTGACGGTCGACTGGCTCCTCGGCCCACTTGGCCCAGTTGCGAATGTTAATCGGGTTTGCGCTACCGGATACCGTGGTGGCGATGTCCTCATTCATGAGGGAGAACTGCAAGGCGAGCTTGGCGATGTCGCTACCCTTGGCCGTGCAGTGGGCGGCGGCGGCGCGGGCGGCGGCCTTCACGGTCTCTGGCTCCTTGAGCCAGGCAGGCAAAGGGGCGTTGGTGAGTAGGCGGGCACTAAAGGGGCCGGCATTCATCACGCCGATACCCTTCGCCTTCAGGTAAGGCACGGTCTCATCGGCGAAGCGGGTATTCTGTAGCGTGTACTGGTTATAGCTCAGCACGCAGTCGACGTCGGTCTGCTCGCAGATGAACTTGAAAATCTTCTGCGGGTAGCCGCTGAAGCCGATGGCCTTGACCTTACCGGCCTGCTTCGCCTTGCGGAGAGCCGGGATGGTCTCGTCGACGATCTGCTGCATCGAGACGAATTCGATGTCGTGACAGAGGATGATGTCGAGGTGATCAGTGCCGAGGCGGTGCAATGAGACATCGATGCTTTCCGCGACGCGCTTCGCCGAGAAGTCGAAGTGCGTGAGGTCGTAACGACCCAACTTGGTGCAGAGCGTATAGCTATCACGCGGGAGACCACGGAGGGCGACCCCCAAGAGTACTTCGGAAATACCGCGTCCGTAGAAAGGCGAGGTGTCGATGAAGTTGAGGCCGCAGTCGAGAGCGACGTGGACGGATTTCAAAGCATCATCGAGGGCGACGCTGCGAAATTCTTGGCCAAGCGACGAGGCGCCGAAGCTAAGGATAGGGAGATTAATCCCGGTCTTACCGAGGGGTCGGGTCTTCATGATGCGAAAATTTAGGCAGAGCGGCAACCGACGGTGAGGAGCACATTGCCCCAGAGGGCCTGGTCGCCAGTCTGGATGGTGAGGATGTGGTCAGCAGATTCGACAGCCTTATAGAAATCCCACTTCAGGATCGGCTGTAGCTCGAGCTTCAAGCCAGCGGCCTTCACTTCCTGGCGGAACTCGGCCCAGACGGGCGGCTCACCCTTCTGGGCGTACGAGTCATCGGCCGGGATCCCCATCGTATTGACGGCGTCGACTGGCACGGCACTGAGCACCGCGCGGAGCACCTGGGCGACGGTCGGGATACCTGGGGAGAGATTGAGCGAGACCAGCTCGGCGTTCGGGCCCTTCTTGCCCCAAACCGGATAGTTACCGTCAGCGATGAGGATCACCGAGTGGTGGCCGGCACGGCCGATCACTTCGTTGATCTTAGGATGGATGAGCTGGTGCTTGAGCATGGTCTTAGCGGGGTAAGTGTTGGCGGATAGCTTTGATTGTCTGCGCGGCGGCGGCTTCCGAGTCTGGTAATGGCAGGATCTCTCCGGAGAGATAGCCGTTGAAATCAATCGCCTGCAGGGCGGCGATAACGGAGGCGGGCTCGGTGTGCCCAAAACCGATGGCCCGGCGGTTACTATCCGCGAAATGCACGTGGCCGACATGGCGGCCGCAGGCCCGCAGGGTGCCAGCGTTCGAAATCTCCTCGATGTTCATGTGGAACAGGTCGCACAGCAGTTTGACGTTGGCGGTCTTCAGCTTCTCGAAGAACTGGGCCGCATCAAGCTGACGGTTGAGCAGGTTGGTTTCGTAGCGATTGAGCGGCTCGTAAAGGAGGGGAGCGCCATACTGTTGGGCGTGAGCGCCGAGATCTTCGAGCGCTTCGGCGAGCCAGATGAGCGCCTGCTCTCGTGAGACCTCGCCCTCAGCCTTGCCCTGCATCGAGCCGATGATCGCGGGGGCTTTGAATTCGCCGGCCAAGTCGATGATCTCGCGGATAAACTCGCGGGCTTGACGACGAATGACAGGGTCGGCGTGCGTGAGGTGCCACTTATGGACCAGCCACCCGCCGCCCGTACCGAAGGCCGCCACCGTCAGGCCGTGTTGCTTTAGCAGGGCGTGCAAACTGGGGCGGTCGATGGAGGCCGCAGAGGGAGCAAAAATTTCGATGGCATCGAAGCCCAGGCGAGCCGAGGTCGCACAAGCGCTCTCGAGGCCATCCCAGAAGACAAACGGGCCGCCCTTGGCTTGGGCGACGAGCGAGACCGTGATTGCAGTTTTAATCACAAGGGAACTCTGCCCGCTCCGTGAAGAGGGGCAAGTTCCGCTTAAATGACTTTAAACGAAATCGGGGATTATTCCGACAGTCCCGGCGAGGAGCGACCCTTCACCAAGCGCTGTACGAGGGCAAAGCGGAGAATCTGCTCCATCTTTGCGATTTCGACCGGGTCGATATCCTTTTGGCCACGCGCAGCCTCGACAGCCTCACGGGCGCGGGCTTCGGCATTCTCGACGGCCTTCAAATCAATCTTGGCTTCATCAATCGCCGCTTCCGTGACGACCGAGACCTTGTTGGCGACGACGCGAACGAAACCTTGGTCGATGGCGAGGCGGGTGACCTTGCCTTCCACCGTCACGATAATCTCGCCGGCGGCGATAATCGCAGTGATAGGAAGGTGGCCAGGCAGAATGCCGATGCTGCCCATGGCGGTGGGCAGGGTCACGCTGTCCGCCGGGCCTTCGTAGGCGCGGCGATCAGGAGTGACGATTTCGACCGTAAGGGACATGTGGGCTTATTTCTTGGACTTCGCCGATGCTTCGAGCACTTCGTCGATGCCGCCCTTCATGTAGAAGTCGTTCTCGTTCACCTGGTCGAGTTCGCCAGCGAGAATCATTTCGAAGCCGCGCAGCGTATCGTCGAGGGCGACGTACTTGCCAGGTGAGCCCGTGAAGATTTCCGCAACATGGAAAGGCTGGGAGAGGAACTTCTGCACCTTACGAGCGCGGAAGACGACGAGCTTGTCGTCAGGGGAGAGTTCATCGAGACCGAGAATTGCGATGATGTCCTGGAGGTCTTTGTAGCGCTGCAGGAGGCCCTGCACGCCGCGGGCGACGCGGAAGTGGCGATCGCCGACGACTTCCGGAGCGAGCGCGGTTGAAGTAGAAGCAAGCGGGTCGACGGCCGGGTAGATACCCAGTTCGGCGATACGGCGCTCGAGCACGACGGTCGAGTCAAGGTGCGCGAAGGTGTTGGCGGGCGCCGGGTCGGTCAAATCGTCCGCCGGGACGTACACGGCCTGGAAGGACGTGATCGAACCCTTCTTGGTTGAGGTGATTCGTTCCTGAAGGTTACCCATTTCAGAAGCGAGGGTCGGCTGGTAACCCACCGCGGAGGGCGAGCGACCGAGGAGAGCGGACACTTCGGAACCAGCCTGCGAGAAGCGGAAGACGTTGTCGACGAAGAGGAGCACGTCGCGGTTCTGTTCGTCACGGAAGAATTCAGCCATCGCGAGGGCCGAAAGGGCGACGCGCATACGTGCACCAGGCGGCTCGTTCATCTGGCCGTACACGAGGGCAACCTTGGACTTCGAGAGGTCCTTCTGGTCGATAACGCCCGCTTCAGACATTTCGTGGTAAAGGTCATTACCTTCACGTGAGCGCTCGCCGACGCCGGCGAAGACGGAGAAACCGCCCTGCTTCATCGCGATGTTATTGATGAGCTCCATGATGACGACGGTCTTGCCGACGCCAGCACCACCAAAGGCACCAACTTTACCGCCCTTCACGAAGGGACAGATGAGATCGATGACCTTAATGCCCGTACCGAGAAGTTCGGCGGAGGTGGCCTGCTCGGTCAGAGGAGGGGGGAGGCGGTGGATCGGGTAGCGCTTGGTGTGCTCCACGGGACCGCGTTCGTCGACGGCATCACCCGTGACGTTAAAGATTCGGCCGAGGACGCCGTTGCCAACGGGCACGGTGATCGGGGCGCCCGTGTCGATGGCTTCGCTGCCGCGCACCAGGCCTTCGGTGGTGGTCATCGCGACGGCGCGGACGAGTCCGTTGCCGAGGTGCTGCTGGACCTCGAGGATGAGGCGAGTGGCCTTTCCTTCGACTTTGTAGTCAATCTGGATCGCATTGTAGATCTCAGGGACCTTGTCGGCGGGGAATTGAACGTCGACGACGGCGCCGAGGACTTGGGTAATCGTTCCTTTAGTGCTCATAGATTCTTTCATTGTAGAAGTGGGTGGGGAGAAAAAAGATTACTGGGCGGCGGCGCCAGCGGTGAGCTCCAGGATTTCCTGGGTGATTGCGGCCTGGCGGGCCTTGTTATATTCCAGCGAAAGCGCGGCGGCGATTTTCTTGGCGTTGTCGGTGGCGGCCTTCATGGCGACCATGCGCGCGCTAAATTCGGAAGCCTTGGCTTCGAGGACAGCCTGATAGACCGCCTGCTTAAAGAAGAGGGCAGGCAACTCGTTGAGGATGGCCCCGGCGGAGGGTTCGAAAATCATGTCGCGCTCATCCTCGTCGAGCTTGGGCTCGGGCAAGCCGAGTTTGGCACGGAAGTCGCGAGCCTGGTTGACGAGGCTATCGGCGGGCAGGAGCTGCTGGACGCGGGGAGCCTGCACCATCGTGTTCTTAAAGTGGGCGAAGAGGACTTCGACCGTGTCGACCACGCCATCACTAAAAGCCTTGAGTAGGTATTCTGCGGCGGGGCGGACTTCGTTGAAATTCGCACGGTCGGTGACCGGGAAATCTGCGAGGACCTTTCGGCCGGAGCGGGCGAGTGCCTGCGCGCCCTTACGACCGATGCAAACAAACACCGCATCCTTCTGCTCAGCGGCCAGGCGGACCAGGTTGCCGTTAAGTGCGCCCGCCATACCCTTATCGGGAGTGACGAGCAAAATGCCGCGGACCTTGACCTCACGCTTGGTGAGTAACGGGTGCGTGAAATCGCCGACCTTGGACTGGGCGGTATCGAGAATCTCGCCGAGCAATTCGGCATAAGCGCGACCGGCACGGGCCGAATCCTGGGCGCGCTTCATCTTCGAAGACGCGACGAGCTGCATCGCCCGGGTGATCTGGCCGGTGCTCTTAACCGATTTAATTCGGTTACGGATCTCGCGGAGTCCCTTAGGCATGAAACGTGTCGGTTAGGAAGTGAGGTGAGAAACGACTCAGGCCTTGAAGCTACGGCGCCAGGTCTCGCAGGCGGACCGGAGTTCGGCTTCGCCGTCCTTCTCGATCTTGTTGCCCTGGCGAATCTTGGTGAGAATGGCAGGCTTGGCGGTCTCGAGGTGAGTCTGAAGCGAAGCGGCGGCGGACTGGACGGACTTGACCGGCATGTCGTTGAAGAAGCCGTTCTGCATGGCCCAGATAATGCCGCACTGGATTTCCGCCGACTTAGGAGCGGTCGGAGGCTGCTTGAAGAGTTCCACGAAACGGTCGCCCTTATCGAGGATGCCCTTGGTCTGCGCATCGAGGTCCGAGCCGAACTGCGCGAAGGCCGCGAGTTCGCGGTAATTGGCGAGCTCGCCCTTCACCTTACCCGCGACCTGCTTAAAGGCCTTAATCTGCGCGGCGGAACCGACGCGCGAAACGGAGAGACCGACGGAGACGGCCGGGCGGATGCCCTGATTGAAGAGGTCAGTCTGGAGGAACACCTGACCATCGGTGATCGAGATCACGTTGGTTGGGATGTATGCAGACACGTCGCCAGCCTGCGTCTCAATGATCGGCAGAGCGGTGAGTGAACCCTTTCCGGCCAGACGCGCCGAGCGCTCGAGGAGGCGGGAGTGGAGGTAGAAGACGTCGCCCGGGTAGGCTTCGCGACCAGAGGGGCGCTTCAAGATCAGCGAGATCTGGCGGTAGGCGGCAGCGTGCTTCGAGAGATCGTCATAGACGATGAGCGCGTCCTGGCCGTTTTCCATGAACCACTCGCCGATGGCGGTGCCAGAGAAAGGAGCGAAGACCTGGTTGGCGGCGTTATCGGCGGCGGAAGCAGCGACGACCACGGTGAATTCCATGGCGCCGGCCTTTTCAAGCGTGCCGATGGTGCGTGCGATGGATGAATTCTTCGTGCCGATGGCGACGTAGATGGAGAACACCGGGCGGAAGTTGGCGTCGCCCGAGGCGAGGCCGACGCGGTTGGCGTTGGCCTGGTTGATGATCGTGTCGATCGCGATGGTGGTCTTGCCCGTGGCGCGGTCACCGATGATCAATTCGCGCTGGCCACGGCCGATCGGGATCATGGCGTCGATGGCCATGATGCCCGTCTGCATCGGCTGGTCGACGGACTTGCGTGGGATAATGCCCGGGGCGATCTTCTCGACCGGGTAGCGTTCGCTGGAGACGATGGGTCCCTTGCCGTCGAGCGGGTTGCCGAGCGCATCGACGACGCGGCCGAGGAGGCCTTTGCCGACCGGGATGGAGAGGAGGCGACCCGTGGTCTTAGCTTCCATGCCTTCCTTTAGCTTGGAGATGTCACCCATGATGACACAGCCGACGGTGTCTTCGGCGAGATTGAGGGCGACGCCCTGCAGGCCTCCGGGGAGTTCAATCATCTCGTTCATCATGACGCCGGAGAGGCCGTCGATGGAGGCGACACCGTCCGCAAGGGAAACGATGGTGCCGACGTTGGATTTGCCGGCGCGGGTATCAAGGCCGGCGATGGCTTTCTGGATCAGGTCGATCGCGTTGCTCATTGTGTTTAGTAAATCGGGTTAAGGTTGGGGAGGAGTTCAGGAAAGAGACTTTGCTAGGTTGGCCAGGCGGAGTGAGGCCGTGAGATCGGTGACATCGTCACCCACGCGGACGCGGAAACCGCCGAGCAACGCATCGTTGCGGCGGGCGACCGGGCGAACGGAGCGACCGAGCACCTTGGAGAAGTGGGCCGCAATCGCCTCGGCTTCAGTGGCAGCGAGCGGGCCGGCGTGCTCGATGCGGGCTTCGCCGCGAGCGAGCTCACGACGGATATTGGCGAGGTAGGCGCGCAAGAGCGGGCGGAGCTGGTGGGCCGGACGAGACTTCGTCAGCGCGGCGAGCACGGAGCCGACAAGGTCAGCAGAAACCGCTCCGCCCTCTAAAGAGAGAGCGAGGAGGCGCTTGGCTTCGGCTCGGACGGTGGCGGCGGACATCGGAAAGGATTAGCGGGCGAGCTGCTTGACGGCGGCCTCGTTGAGGCGGCCGCGCTGGGCGTCGTCGAGATTCTGTTCGAGCACCTTGGCGGCGGTCTCGACCACGAGGCGGGAAACTTCGCCGCGGACTTCGTTCATCATCTTCACGCGGTCGGCTTCGATCGCAGCCGTCGCCTTAGCGATGACGTCGATCTGGGCGGCTTGGGCTTCGGCCTTGGAGGCTTCGACAACCTGCTTGGCGGAGTTGCGAGCGTCCGCGAGAATCTTGGCGGCTTCGTCGGAAGCGGCGACCAACTTGGCTTCGGCGGTCTTCTGCGCGGAGGCGAGCTGGGCTTCGGCGGCGGAGCGGTCCTTTTGGAGTTGCTCGGCCTGGCGGATGCGTTCCTCGAGCTGGCCGAGCGCGGGCTTGATGGCGAACTTATAGAGGACGAAGGCGAGGATCGCGAAGTTGATGACTTGGACGAGCAGGTGCGGTCCATCGACACCGAAGGAGCCGAAGAGCTTGATGATGTCGCCGAGGGGGCCGTGAGATTCGGCAGGAGCGGCGCCGTGGGCAGCGGCCTTGACGGCTTCGTGCGCGGGTTCGGCGGCGAGGAGGGCGGAGAGGAAGGTCATGGTGAGGACTTTGAAATAGATGTGGGTTTCAGCGCTGGGAAAGAGAAGTGGCGGGCCCCTTGCGGGGCCTCGCCACGTGACCGGTTACTTCGCGAGGAAGATCGCGTAGAACGCGACGGCTTCGGCGAGAGCCATGCCCAGAATGGACTGGACGAGGATCTTACCGGAAGCATCCGGATTGCGACCCACGGATTCGACGGCCTTGGCGCCAACGAGACCCACGCCGATAGCGGCAGCGAGACAGCCGGCAGCGGCAGGGAGGGAACCAGTGATTTCAGCGATGATCATGTTGTTTTGTTTTGGTTTTTTCTTGGCTCGCCGCCGGGGGATTCCCGGCATGTCACGCGCCTCGAAAGCGAAAGGTCAGTGGGCGTGCTCCTCGTCGTGGCCACCTTCGTGGTTGCAGATGAGGCCGATGTACACGGCGGAGAGGAGCGTGAAGACGAAGGCCTGGATGAGACCCACGAGGACTTCGAGGAGACCGGCGACGGCCGGGACGACATACGGGGCAATGCCGCCAAGCGCGTGGATCAAGTTTTCGCCACCGAAGACGTTGCCGTAAAGTCGGAACGAAAGGGAGATGAGGCGGAACGCGATAGAGACGACTTCGATGCCGCCGACGCCCAGGAAGATAAAACTGAGCATGATCCACATCGGGAAGCTGAGCTCCTTCTTGTCGGCCTTATTGCCGAAGAGGTCGAAGATCAGCACCTTGAAGCCCGCGTAGCGCAGCACGAAATAAGTCCAAGCGACGAACGAGATGATCGACAGCGCAAGGGTGGTATTAAGGTCGGAGGTCGCCGGGCGGATCGCGTCAATCCAGTGGCCATGCACGTCGTATTTAATGGTACCCACCCCGGGGAGCAGGCCGCTCCAGTTCATCAGAAGAATAAAAATGAAGAAGCCGCAGAGGGTCGGGAAGACCTTGCCGATCATGCTTTTCCCGACGATCGGCTCGAGGGTGTCGCGCAGTCCGGAAGCCATGCCTTCGACGAGGGCCTGGCCCCGGCTCGGAATAATCTTCGGGGTACGAACGAGGACGCGAATGGCGATGATGATCACCGCCGCCAGAATCCACGTGGTGAGGATGGAGTTGGAAACCGGGATGCCGCCCAGGTTGAACAGGTCGGTTGCCTTCGGATTGACGCCTTCTTCGTTCGCAAAAACGAAAGCTGGGGCAAGGAGACTGAGGAGGAAAAGTGGGCGCATTTAGACGCGGGAAAGGATTGGTGAACGATTCCCAGCAAGATGGTCAACCCTGCGAGCACCCCCATGCCCAGAGTAAGGGTCGATTCGGCCCCCTATTAGGCAAACTAATCCTCGGGAGCCGTTAAGGCGCGAGCCGGACAATCTCCCAAACACCCCCTTTTAGGGTGAATTGGAGGCGGTCGTGGAGGCGATTGGTGCGTCCCTGCCAGAACTCGAAGCGGGTCGGGAGCAAGCGATAGCCACCCCAGTGGGGCGGCTTGGGCACCTGGCCTTCGGGGTACTTGGCCTTAAGAACCTCTAATCGGGCCTCGAGTACCTTCCGGTCAGCCACGATATCGCTCTGATCGGAAGCGAGGGCACCCAGCTGGCTCCCGTGGGGGCGCTTGGCAAAATAAGCCACCGACTCCTCATCAGAAGTCTTTATCAATGAGCCAGTTATGTGAATCTGGCGCTCCAAGGAAAACCAAGGAAAAAGGAGGGCCGCCGAGGGGTTGGCAGCGATTTCCGACCCCTTCTTGCTACTATAGTTAGTGAAAAAAGAGAACCCACGTTCATCGGCGGCCTTCAGTAGCACGGTCCGGGAGGAGGGCACGCCGTCCAGGCCATTGGTCGAGAGGACCATGGCGTTGGGCTCAACGACCCCGACCGTCTTGGCCTGTTCGAACCAGGCTTTGAACTGAGCCAGCGGATTCTCGAGCAGCTCCTGGCGATCAATGCCGTGTGCCGCGTACTCCTTGCGCAGGTGCGAGAGGTCCATGGCACTTAAAATAGGCGAGCCGGCGGGACGTGCAAGCGTTAGCACCCTTCCCTCTCGCCAGTCTTCGAGTCGAGACCACTTTAGAAGAGGTGAATCTGGTGCTCATTACCGAAGCCGAAGTCGACGCGGGGCTAGCCGTGGATGATCCGCGTAGCCGCCATCTACTGGAGACAGTGAAGCTCGTCAGTGGGCAGACCTTCCATGTCGGGGTGGAAAACGCTCGGCGAGGCATCGCGACGCTCCATGCGGTAAGCCCGCGCGTCCTCTTCTCCGTTGTTTGGGAAAAATCTACGCAATGTCGCCTGCCCCTCACGGTCTTGGTCGGATTGCCGCGTCCGCAGACCGCGAAAAAAGTCCTGCATGACCTCGCGAGCCTAGGCGCCGCGAAAATCATCTTCTACGAAGCGGAGAAAGGTGACCCAGGTTATCTCGCCAGCTCGCTTTGGAAAGACGGCGAGTGGCGAGAGCCTGTCCGCAAGGGAACCGAACAAGCATGCTCAACGCTCGTGCCTGAAGTAACGCGCGTCACTTCGCTCGCCGAGGCGATAGCGCTCACCGATTCGAAAGCCTGGAGAGTCGCCCTGGACCCTTATGAGGCGACTGTACCTATCGATAAGCGCGAAAATATTTCAGCGGCGGCAGTACTCGCTATCGGCGCAGAGCGCGGCTTCAGCGATCGCGAACGTTCTACGCTGCGGGCCGCTGGGTTTACGATGGCGCATCTGGGCGACCGCATTCTACGCGTCGAGGCAGCGGCACTGGTCGGCGGCGCAATCATACTTTCCCAACTTCGTGTCTGGGCGGCCCACCGTCCGGTCGGGGCCTGATTACTCAGCCGCATTGCGGACTAAGATCGAAGCGGCGGGCTGTCCCTTCCCCTTGCCGATGACCTTGCGCAGCTTCCAGCCTATGGGCACGGGAACCTCGTGACCGCCGGGCGCTTCGAGAATCACCCGCACGTGCGCACCCTCTTCAGCGTAACTCACCGCGGCGGCGGCAATCTCGGCACCCTTTGTCTGCCAGAGTTCCCATGGTGGGTCGGCAAAGATTAAATCAAATCGCCCTTCAGCCACGCCGGGCTTGGTCGCGTCGCCGGTGATCTTGGTGAAAGGAAGTTCGGCCAGGCCCATCGACTTCGCCACCGCCGAGGCGTTGGCCGTGAGTTCGGCGCCGATGCGCTCATCCACACACGTCGCCCGCAAGGCGCCCCTGCTGAGAGATTCGAGTCCATACGCGCCAGTGCCTGCAAAAAGATCGAGGACCGCGGTGCCGGGCACGAAAGCCGCGAGCGAATTGAAGACGGCCTCGCGGATGTAATCAGTAGCCGGGCGCACCCCACCCTGCGTGGGAACGCGGAGTTGAATCCCTCGAGCAATGCCGCCGGTGACGCGCATGGTTTTAAATTCGCGCGAGCGCGCGGAAGGTCAACGGCGTTCAGCGCCGAGGACCTGCCGCTCCGGTGACCAGCACGTGGTGCGGCCGCCGACGTCTTCGCGGACGAGTGGCTTCTTTGAGCGAGGGCAGCGGCCGCCGTCTTTCCAGCGGTGATTGAAGAGCCAACTGTCTGGCGGGTCGGACCAGTCCTTGCCAATCACTGCCATCGCTTCGGTGCAGACTTCGCACAAAGTCGCGTGCAGCTTGCGAGCCGACTTCGGACCAAATGATCCTGCCTTCGCCTGCGGGTGAAACCCGGCGCGCCAGAGAACTTCATCCGCCATCCAATTACCAATCCCCGGGAAGCGCTCCTGCATGAGGAGCACAGGCTTGATCGCCGTCCGCGCGCGGCGACGCAGGAAGGCCTCGACGACTCCGACGGTGAACTCCGATGAAAGAATGGCCGGCGGAATCTTTTCCCACCAAGGCGGTACGCCCGCTCCTTGCCAAAACTGAATGAAGCCAAACTGACGCGGGTCGACGAAGACTAATTCCTTCCCGCCCGACATCGTCAGCTTGAAGTGATCATACGGTGTCGGCTCGCGATCGGCGCCGCCGGCTTCAAGTCGACCCGTCATCCCGAGGTGCACGCCGAGCCAGACGTTACCAGAAAAGCGGAAAGCCATCTGCTTCGCCGCCGCGAAGGACTCGATTAACTTCACGCCCGTGAGCGCCTTGGTCATCGCCTTCACGTCCAGGCCGCGCCCGATTCGTGCCTTAGGATTAAGGAAAACCTTCGCGACCTTCCGACTGATGCCTGGATTCCAGCGGCGGCGGAAATATTCGACTTCGGCGAGTTCAGGCATGCTGGGGTTGATAATACACCTCGTTTGGCCCCTAACCGCAAGCCGATGCCTAAACTTGGACAGATTCGGACAAGGGCTGGACGCCGGAGCCTGTTTTTGTGCAAGCGCAGTAAATATCGTCTCTCGGCATGCGAATTGCTGAGGTTACGCATGGGCACAAACCTGCCGACCCTCCTCCCGATGCTCCGATTCTGGATCATCATCTTGGCCTGCGTCCTCACGAGTATCACCGCTCAGGCTCACCCGGGGCACGACGGCGGCCATGACAGCGACGAGTTCGTCTGGACGGCTGATCATCTCGCCCGCCACCCGGGTGCGACGCTTATAATCATGGCCGTCGTCGCCCTGATTGCCTGGGGTGCTTTCCGTTTTTTTACCGCGACGCAACGACAGCTCAAGGCCGCCGCAGCCCGCAACCCAGTCGCGGATAAGACAGTCTAAGTGTCGCCCGAAGGTTCGCCAAGGTGTCTCGCAGGCGAATTGGATCAGGAGAAACAATGCGGATGCTCCAGCCGATCTGGCGGAGGCGGCTGACGCCCAGCCAGACGCCGTCGCGATGAAGGGCGGCGATCTCGGCGCGCCAGCTCGGGTCTATTTCCATCGTCGACGGCAAGAAGACGATATTGGCGAAGCAAGAGCCCGCGCCCGTGCCCGAGAATTCCGCCAGCGAACGAAGCGAGGCTCCGGTCTGGTCGAAGCGTTCGCGCAGGATGAGTTCACCCGCACGGCGCACGGTCAGGCCAAGCACGAGGCGGTCCCAAGACCAGGCTTCGCCGTGGGCGAGACGTCCCGGCATCAATTGGTCGATGAAGAGCAGCGTCGAGCCTTCCGCGGCGTCGATGGTGGTCTCTTGGAAGTAGGTCGACCCGCGGTGCGGTACAATCGGCTCCGGAAAGACTTCCAGGGTCGCGGCGCGGGCGACGGTGAAATGCTGGCGCCCGGTCGCATGGCCACCCTCGGTCATGCGGAACAGGCGGCTCGCGCTTGGCGTGGTGACGAGCAAGGCCGCGCCGACGTCGACCGAGATCGACGATTCGAGCCGATCGCCTTCAAGGATTCCGGCGGTCGGGTTCACGACCTGGGCGTGCAAGACTTCGGCGTCTGGATCCCAGTTTGGCTTACTCAGGTGGAATGGCGCGCGGAACGACTGGGTGGACAACGCCGTGCTGCCATCCGAAGCCCGGACGGCGCGCAGATGGAGATGTCCGTCGAGCGCGTTCACGAGGCACGGGCCTGGCGGGCGAAGAGCACCTCTCGTTCAATCCACGCGATGACCTGGTCGAGGTTATGGTGACGCTTCAGATCGCAAAAGACGAACGGGCGATTCCCGCGCTGGACCTTGGCATCGCGATCCATGACCGAAAGATCGGCTCCTACGAGCGGAGCGAGGTCGATCTTATTGATAATGAGCAAGTCGCTATGGCGAATGGCTGGACCGCCCTTACGAGGAATCTTCTCCCCTTCGGCGACATCAATCACGTAGATGAAAGAGTCGACGAGTTCGGGCGAGAACGTCGCGGTGAGGTTATCGCCGCCGCTCTCAACAAGGAGGAGCTGTAGATCGGGGATGGCCGCCTCGAGCTGCTGGCAAGCCTGTTCATTCATCGTCGTGTCGTCACGGATGGCCGTATGCGGGCAGCCGCCGGTCTCGACACCGAGGATGCGGCCTTCGGGCAGCGCGGCATGCTTGCGCAGGAACTCTGCGTCCTCGGAGCAGTAGATGTCGTTCGTCACGACCGCCATCGAGTAGCGCTCGCGCAACGTCTGACAGAGGCGAAGGCAGAGCATCGTCTTGCCGGAGCCGACTGGGCCGCCGATGCCGATGCGAGGAGAGCGGGGAGGAGTCATGGTCGTCAGGAAATGAAGAGGCGGGCGTTGGCGCTCTCGTGGCGGGCCGAAGCCGCATCGAGCCAAGGATTGAACCAGCCGATCTCATCGAGCGGCAGCTCGCAGGCGGGGCCAACCATCGCGGGGCAGAGCGACACCATCTCGGTGAGCAGGCTTTGCGCGGCGTTCTGGCCAAGGCGGAGGAGCTTCGTGGCCGCGGCGATCACGCCGGCGACGGAGGCATAGCAGACCGCGGCCAGCACGGCCGCGAGAGGCGCGCCATGGACGCGGGCCTCGAGCGCGGCCGAGACGGCGGTGCAATGCGGCCAGGACCCTTCGCCGGCCCGACGCAGGAACTCCCGGGCGAGTTCGGATTCATGGACGTTCGCTAAGAGTTCAGCCCGCTGACGGCCGATGGCTTCGGCGGCGGAACGCAGTTCGCGTGGGGCGCGCAGTGCGGAGGCCAAGACGCAAACCTCGGCCACGGCGAACCAATCGCGGGCGCCAAAGGCCTTCCATGCGTGGGCGGAGAGTGGCAAGTCGACGTTGCACAACGAGGGCAGCACGGAGTTTAGCAAGAAAGCCCGCAAGGTTGCGCGATCGCGGACCGCGCCAGCGTCAATCATTCCTTCGAGCCCGAACGAATGCGCGTACGATCCCGTCGGATAGAGTGAGTCGGAAGCCTGGAGCAGTCCAAGCAGCCAACCGGTATCAGTGCTGGTGGCTGGTGCCAAATTCATGAGCAGGAAGTGGGCCGCGGGCGAAGTGCCCGGGGCGGAAGACAAGCATGTCGGCGGAGAATGGCAGGCGGAGTTTCTCGAGCAGGCGACGGGCGACGGGCGAATCGGTAACAATCAGGCGGCCGGGTTCGGTGGAGGCTTCGAGGTGGAGGTTGCCAAACGCCCAGCCAACGCCGGCGGCGGCGGATCCTGCCATGTCAAGTGAGACGCAGAGCACTGGCTCCGGAGTCTGGCGAATGACATACCGTACCTCGGCCGCCTGCAGGATGGTGTCACCGTGCTTAAAAGGCTTTTCCAATTCAAAACCGAAAGGCGTGCCATCTTCGGCCTTGGTCCTCCAAAGCCGCTTCGCCACGTCGCGACGCTCCGCGTGCACCGTCACCTCCTGGAGGGAGAGGTCGGGCGTGAGGACAGGGCCGCGGACGAGGCAGAGGATGGTCATCTCAGAAGAGGTGGTAGCGCTGCGCAAGGGGGAGCACCTTGGCCGGCTCGCACGTCAAGTGAACGCCATCGGCGGTGACACGATAGGTCTCTGGGTCGACGACGATATGCGGCATCGCAGCGTTGAGCACCATATCCGACTTGCCGATCTTACGGCAGTGACGGACCGTTTCGAGGCGGCGGGAAAGGCCGATCGAGCCCGGGCCGTGCGGATCGTCGAGGGAGGCTGCGCTGACGAAAGTCATGCTCGTGCGATTCATCGCCTTGCCCGTGCCGCCCCACTGCGGACGGTAGAATGTCGGCTGCGGCGTCGGGATGGAGGCGTTCGGATCACCCATGTTGGCCCAGGCGATGAAACCACCGCGCAGGACCATCTCCGGCTTCGCGCCGAAGAGCGCCGGCTTGAAGACCACGAAGTCCGCGGCCTTGCCGACCTCGAGTGAGCCGACCACATGGGCGATGCCGTGCGTGATCGCCGGGTTTATCGTATACTTGGCGAGGTAACGGAGGATGCGGAAGTTATCGGCCGCGGGGTGCGAACCGCCGGCGAGGGCGCCGAACTGCTCCTTCATCTTATGGGCAGTCTGCCAGGTGCGGCACACCACTTCGCCGATACGGCCCATCGCCTGCGAGTCGGACGACATCATCGAGATCGCGCCCAGGTCATGCAGGCGGTCTTCGGCGGCGATGGTCTCGGGGCGGATGCGCGACTCAGCGAACGCGACGTCCTCGGGGATGCGCGCGTCGAGGTGATGGCAGACCATCAGCATGTCGAGGTGCTCGTCGATTGTGTTGACCGTGAACGGACGCGTTGGATTGGTGGAAGAAGGCAGCACGTTCGGCTCGCCGCAGACGCGGATGATATCAGGGGCGTGGCCGCCGCCGGCGCCTTCGGAGTGGTAGGTGTGGATTGCCCGGCCCTTGAAAGCCGCGAGCGTCGTCTCGACGAAGCCCGCTTCGTTAAGCGTGTCCGTGTGGATCGCGACCTGCACGTCGAGTTCGTCGGCGACGCCGAGACAGGTATCGATGGCGGCCGGCGTTGTACCCCAGTCTTCGTGGAGCTTCAGCCCGATGGCGCCAGCGCGGACCTGTTCGCGAAGCGGATCGGGCGTCGAGCAGTTACCTTTGCCGAGGAAGCCGAAGTGGACCGGATAGGATTCCGCCGCCTCGAGCATGCGGTGGAGATTCCAGGCCCCCGGCGTGCAGGTCGTGGCCAAGGTGCCATGCGCCGGGCCGGTGCCGCCACCGATGAGGGTCGTCACGCCCGAGCTGATGGCTTCGTCGACCTGCTGCGGACAGATGAAATGAATGTGCGTGTCGATGCCGCCCGCGGTGACGATGCAACCTTCCGCCGCGAGCACTTCGGTGCAGGCGCCGATGATCATCGGATTGGGCTTGCCGGTGACAGGATCAGGATAGGCGGAGCCGAGACCGGACTGGATGCCGGGATTACCCGCATGGCCGATGCCGACGATGCGGCCGCCCTTGACCCCGATGTCGGCCTTGATGACGCCGAGGACCGGGTCGAGGATGAGCGCGTTGGTGACGACGAGGTCGAGCGACTCGGCGTCGGAGGCCGTTGAAGACTGCCCCATGCCATCTCGGATCACCTTGCCGCCGCCGAACTTCACCTCATTACCATAGCCGCCGACGCCGGCGACGAGGTCGGCTTCGACTTCGGCGAAAAGATTCGTGTCACCGAGGCGTACTCGGTCTCCCACGGTCGGTCCGTACATCTCCGCGTACTGGCGTCTGGATAATCGAAGGGACATCAAATTAGAGGGGGCCGTTTACCATGCCGTTAAAGCCGTAGACCATGCGACGTCCGGCTAAAGCGACGAGCGTGACGCGACGTGTGTCGCCAGCCTCGAAGCGTACGGCCGTGCCGGCGGCGATGTTGAGGCGGAAGCCACGGGCGGCAGCGCGGTCGAACTTCAGCAACTCATTGGCTTCGGCGAAATGAAAGTGGGAACCGACCTGCACCGGGCGATCGCCGGTATTGGCGACTTCTAAGGTGATCTCCTTCAGTCCAACGTTGGCTTCCAGGTCGGGCGCCTTGGCGGGTATAATTTCTCCGGGTTTCATGGGCGGATGGGATTATGGACCGTGACGAGCTTCGTGCCGTCGGGGAACGTGGCCTCGACCTGGACGTCGTGGATCATCGACCCAACGCCTTCCATGACGTCGGTCTCCTTAAGGATGGTAGTGCCGTAGGACATCAGTTCGGCGACCGTGCGCCCATCACGAGCGCCTTCCATGATCTCATAGGTGATGATAGCGATCGTTTCGGGATAATTGAGTTTTAAGCCGCGGGTCTGCCGTCGACGGGCAAGATCGGCAGCGACGACAACCAACAGTTTTTCGCGTTCGCGGGGAAGGAGATGCATGGTTTCAGACCTGTAGGTGGATGCGTACGACTTCGTCGCTGAGGTCGGCAATAGCGCCGGAGGAAACGACCGCTCCGCGGTCGAGGGCGTAGTAGCGATCAGCGACCGCGCGACAGAAGTCGACGTACTGCTCCACAAGCAGGATGGCTAAGCCAGTGCCATCGGAGCGCGGAATCGTGCGGAGGCGGCGAAGGGTGTCGCCGATTTGTTCGATGATTGAGGGTTGGATGCCTTCGGTAGGTTCGTCGAGGATGAGCAGCTTGGGGTCGCACAAGAGCGCACGGCCGATGGCCAACTGCTGCTGCTGGCCGCCGGAGAGCACTCCGCCCTTGCGGCCGAGCATTTCCTTTAGGACTGGGAAGAGTTCGTAGACGCGCTCGAGGGCGTTCGCGGCGTCGGCGCCCTTGCGACCATGGACCACGAGGCCGATGCGAAGATTCTCCTCCACCGTCATGTGCGGAAAGATGTCGCGCCCCTGCGGGACGTAGCCGATGCCGAGGCGCGCCCGGACGTCGGTGGCGAGACGGTGGATCGGCTGGCCGGCGAAGAGAATCTCCCCTGCGCGAACTGGGAGGAGCCCAGTGATTGTCTTGAGGGTGGTCGTCTTACCGACTCCGTTACGGCCCATCAGTGCCACGACCTCTCCCGGGCGGACCTCGAGCTCGACTCCGCGGAGGATGCGTGAGCCCGAGATATCAGCCTCGACGGACTTAAGGTGCAGGAGGGTGCTCATCGGGTGCCGTGTTTGCCGCGACCCAGGTAGACCTCGCGCACGCGCGGGTCGGCCTGGACGTCGTCGAATTTCCCTTCGCAGAGCAAGGCGCCCTGATGGAGGACGGTCACCCGTCCGTTGGCGGCGATCTGTTTCACGAAGGCCATGTCGTGCTCGACCACCACCAGGCTGTGCTTTCCCGCGAGGGAAAGTAGTAGTTCGCCGGTGCGGTGCGTTTCCTCGTCCGTCATGCCAGCGGCGGGCTCGTCGACAAGCAACACGCGGGGCTCTTGGGCGAGGAGCATGCCAATCTCGAGCCACTGCTTCTCGCCATGCGCGAGGAGGCCGGCCTTCCATTCGCCCTTGGCCTCGAGCCGAATGAGTTTCAGCAATTCGTCGATACGGTCGTTGTCGGTCGAGTTCAGCCGTTGGAAAAGCGAGGCGAACACCCCTCGAGTGCCGCGTAGCGACAAGATCAGGTTCTCACGGACCGTGTGCTCGGCGTAGACGCTGGGTGTCTGGAACTTCCGCCCGATGCCGAGGCGATTGATCGCCACCTCATCGAGCTTTGTCAGGTCATGCGAATCAGCCGGATCGGTGCCGAACTCGATCTTACCCTTGTCGGGCCGCGTGCGCCCGGTAAGCAGATCGAAGAACGTGGATTTACCGGCGCCGTTTGGTCCGATGACCGTCCGGAGTTCACCTTCGAAGAGATAAAAGTTGAGGTTAGAGATGGCCTTGAAGCCATCGTAGGTCTTCGAGACGTCTTCGACCGTGAGGAGAGGATGGGCCATGGGTCAGGCGGCGGGGGCCGGCGTGGGGGTGGGGCGGAATCTCTGCCAGAGACGGCGGAGTTTTTCGGGGAGACTAACGAGTCCACCCGGAAGGAAGAGAACCACGAGGAGGAAGAGACCGCCGAGCAGGATGAGCCAGAGGTCGGGGATCGCGCGGGTCGCGTAGCTCTTGAGCATATTCACGAAGACCGCGCCAAGGATTGGTCCGAGCAGCGTGCCGCGACCGCCGACGGCGACCCAGACGATGGCCTCGAGCGATTTCTCCGGGGTCATGTCGCTTGGGTTGATGATGCCGACCTGCGGGACGTAAAGCGCGCCGCCGAGCGCGGCGATCAGGGCCGCGAGGACGAATAGAAAGAGCTTGAAGGCCGGCGTGGCGTAACCGCTGAAGAGCGTCCGGTTCTCGCCGTCGCGGATGGCACGCTGGACCAGACCAAACTTCGTGCCCTCCAGCCAGCGCAGGAAGATCACCACCCCGATGAGCACGACCGCCGTCGCGATGAAGAGCCCGCGCTGCGTGGTCGGTTCGCGAAGGGAGAAGCCCAGCTCCATCTTGAAGTCAGTGAAGCCGTTGTTGCCGCCCATCAGCGTGTTGTTGCGGAAGAAAATGAGCGCGCCGGCATAGGTGAGCGCCTGCGTAAGGATGGAGAAGTAGACGCCCTTGATGCGCGAACGGAAGGCCAGCCAACCGAAGATGCCCGCGATGATTCCAGGAAGCAGGAAGACCATCAGCATCGCGAAAGAGAAATGCTCGAACGGCTTCCAGAAGCCCGGGAGCTCCGTCCAGCCCAAGAAGACCAAGAAGTCGGGAATCGGCTTATGGTACTGCCCTTGATCGCCAATCATGCGCATCAGGTACATCCCGTGCATGTAGCCGCCGAGAGCGAAGAAGAGACCCTGGCCGAGTGAGAGTAGGCCGGTGCCGCCCCAGAGGACGTTCACCGAGAGGGCGAGTAAAGCGTAGCACAGGTACTTGCCCCAGAGGTTCAGCGTGAAGTGATCGATTGCACCAAAAACGTCGAGCATCGGCATGATCAGTACCGCGAGGACTGTGAACGCTAGGAGCGCAGCGACGGTATCGCTGGGCGGTGCGGGTGGTGTGTATTTTTCGGAAAATGCCATGGTTCAGTCGAGGCTGCGGGTTCGCGCGGCGAAGAGGCCGGATGGACGCCACTGCAAGAAAAGGATAATGACGCACAGCACCAAGATTTTGCCGAACACGGCGGAGTCTTGCGCAAGGTTCTGGAGGGCGCCCCCCACGAAGGGCACATTGGCCAGGCCGCCGGCAATCGCCGGAGAATACTGCTGCGTGAACTGGTCGAACGAGCCGATGCCGAGGCCGCTGATCACCGTGCCGACAAGGTCACCCACGCCGCCCACCACGACGACCATGAAGCTGTCGACGACGTAGGACTGACCGAGAGACGGGCCAACGTTGCCAATCTGGCTGAGGAAGGCGCCGGCGAGTCCGGCGAGTCCGCTCCCCAAGGCAAACGTCAACATGTTGACGCGCTCCGTGCGTACACCCATGCAGGCGGCCATCGATCGGTTCTGCGTCACACTGCGGATGAGAAGGCCGACCGAGGTGCGGGTCAGCACCAGCCAGACGCCCACGACGATGAGGGTTGCGAAGCCGATAACAAAGACGCGGTTCCAACCAAGGAGGACATCACCGAAAATCCAGTTTCCGCTAAGGTAAGCTGGGCTACCGACCTGAACGTTGTTCGCCCCGAAGGTGAGGCGCAGCAGCTGCTGCAGGAGGAGTGATACGCCCCAAGTCGCGAGGAGGCTCTCCAGCGGGCGGCGATAGAGGAACCGGATCACGCCACGCTCCAGCAAAATGCCCGCACCAGCGGCAACGAGGAAACTTAGCGGCAAGGCGAATAGGAAGTAGGACTCTCGCCACCAGCCGGTCGTATGCAGCCCGGGCAGGCTGATGGAAAAGCCAAAGGGTGAAAGCGCTAGGCCGTTAGCGAAAACATTCTGCACCACATATGTCGTGTAAGCGCCGATCGCGATCATCTCGCCGTGGGCCATATTAATGACGCCCATCAGGCCAAATGTGATCGCAAGCCCCAGGGCGACGATGATCAGAATACTCCCGAGGCTCAAACTACGGAAAAGCGTGCCGCCGAAATCTACCACCGTCCGGTGCCGTTCTACAGCTAGCAACGCCGTGCGCGCGGCATCGGCTAGCCGCACATCCTTGAGGGTGGCGGGGTCTTTCTGTAGCGACTTGATGAAGTCTGTACTGGCGAGCGACTGGAGTGATTCGAGCTCACGTAAAGCGGCGAGGCGGATTTCAGCATCGGGCGACTTTAAGCGCACCAGCGCCAAGGCCTCCCGCAGCGCCTTGATTACGGCCGGATCCGTCTCCAGGGGGAGCCGACGTTCCAACGCCGGAAGCTTCTCAACCTGCTGACCCTGCCCAATCGCGGCCAAGGCGCCCAGTTTCTTTGCACGATTGGCCGAGGAAAGGTCGGTCAAATCGAGCACCGCCTTCATGATGCGCCGCAGGTTCGCGGAGTGGGCGACGGAGTTGAGGTCGTCCGCCACCAACCGAAGGCCGATAGCCTTACCTGTGGCCACGGAAACGGCTACCTGGGCGCCCTTCCCGTCCTTAGCGCCCTCGAGTAAGACCGGGACCCCGGGGGCGCCCGTGGGCTCATAAAGATAAAGCCGATCTTTCCGCCATGCATCGAGCAGCGGCAGAATGGATTCATCGGCACGCCCCATCAGTTCTTTTAAAATCACCCCCTGCGCGCTTTCGCCCTTAGCGAGCGCAGCCCGGGCAATACTTACTCTCGCTTCTTCTGCCCCGAGTTTGGCGAAAAGACAGAAGAAGGCTGTGATTATGGAAAAAGTCTTTCGCACCGTGATTACTTGTGAGCAACTACCGTGCCAAAAGGAAGAGGGCGGACCCCCTTAGGTCCGCCCTCGCTATGAAGCACCGACGACTGACAAATCCGCGGCTTACTTGAACTTACCTTTCAGCCAAGGTTCACCGTAGACGTTATCGAAGGACTTCAGGATTTTGAACTGACCGTCTGCCTTGGTTTCGCCGATGAACACATTCTTGGTGAGGTGCATGTTGGGCTGGGTCGTGACCTTGCCGCCCGGACCGTCGAACGATAAACCGGACTTCCAGGCATCACGGACCTTATCCACGTCGAAGGAACCTGCCTTCTCGACGCAGGCCTTCCAGAGGTAGACGCCATCGTAGGAGAGGACCATCGGGGAGCAGGTCACGCGACCGTCCTTGACGATGCCCGGGACCGTGCTCTTGCCGAGCCAGGCCTGGAAATCAGCCACGAACTTCTTGTTGGCCGGGGACTTGATCGTCTGGAAGTAGGTCCAGCAACCGAGCTGGCCCACGAGCTTGTCGGCTGGGAGACCGCGGAACTCGTCTTCCGAGATCGAGAACGAGACGACCGGGCAGGATTCAGCCGTGAGGCCGGAGGCGGCGTACTCCTTGAAGAAGGGTACGTTGGTGTCTCCGTTCAGGGTGCTGACCACCGCGGCGCCACCGCCAGCGGAGAACTGCTTGATCTCCGCGACGATCTGCTGGTAGTCCGTGTGACCGAACGGCGTGTACTTGCCGGCCGAGATGATCTTGCCGGAGGCATCCTTACGGAAGCCGCCGCCGATATTCTCGATTGGGACGCCTTTGCTTAGGAGGTACTCAAGCAGGACCAAGTTGGTGGTCTGCGGGTAGACGTAGTCGGAGCCCAGGAGGTAGAACTTCTTGACGCCCTGCGCCAGGAGGTAATCAACCGCAGGGGTAGCCTGCTGATTGACCGCTTCGGCGGTGTAGGCGACATTCTTCGACTCTTCTTCACCTTCGTACTGGACGGGGTAGAAGAGGAGACCGTTGTTCTTCTCATAGACCGGGAGGACGGACTTGCGGGACACCGAGGTCCAGCAACCGAATGTCACAGCAACCTTGTCCTGCTCCAGCAACTGCTTCGCCTTTTCAGCGAAGAGCGGCCAGTTGGAGGCTCCGTCGACCACGACCGGCGTGATCTTCTTCCCGAGGACGCCACCCTTGGCGTTGATCTCGTCGAAGGTGAACAGCAGGACGTCGCGAAGGGAAGTCTCCGAGATCGCCATCGTGCCTGACAGTGAGTGGAGGACGCCAACCTTGACGGTTTCTTCCGCCCTTGCGGGCGAAACGAGGGAGGCTAGGGCAAGCGCCCCAACAGAGAGCAGACTGGCGATTCGTGTGTTGGACATGGTGGGAAGCTGGGTGGAGAAGTCCTCCGCTTAGAACTTGAAGATCGTCTGCGCCGCCACGTAGGTGGCCGAGGGCGTCGAGCCGTACGCGGAGGTGTAAGAGACTTCAGCACGCACCGTGAAGTGGTCGTTAAGGGTGTAGCTCGGGGAGAGCGTGTACTTCATGTTGCTGCTACCACCGGTAGGCAGGGTCTCGCTGATACGAGAGGTGAGCGACCACTTGGCATTCAGAGCCTTAGTGTAAGCCAAGAGCCACTCCGTGCCGACGCTCTCTTCTTTAATCACTTCAGCGCCGATCGAATCAGTCTTAGAGAGGGCATAGCTAGCCCAGAGGTCGTAGAAGACCGTCTTGGTGGCGACTTCATCGGCGACACCAAACCAAATCGTCGTGTCCTTAATACCCTTGTAGGTATAGTAGGCCTCGAGACCTGGCTTACGGAGGTTGCCGTCTCCCTTGAAAAGGTCGGCGCCGTAGAGAGAATCAACCACGGCCAAACCCGCGCCGTAAGTGGCGGCGGAGTAATCAACTTTCACGCCGCTATGGTAGGCTGGGACGGGGTTAAACTGCGCATAGGCATAGGAAATCTGTGCCATGTTCGGTACATCGAAAGCCTCATAGCCCATGTAAGAGAGGAACTTCCCCGCCGTGACACTGAGACCGCCGCCGGCATCGACCGTGAAATAGGCGTCGAGCACATTGGTGGTGGATCCCGTGTAGTAGATACTGGCGTAACCCGTCACCGTTCCGAACTTACCCGTCGCGCCGAACTTGGCGGCCGTAATGCCTGCCGTACTCGTGGAGGGTGTGCCCGTGGTGTAGTCGGCCGTGGCCACCGCGTAACCATCGAAGGTCACCGCTGGAGCGGGAGCATCGGCGGCCTGCGCAGCGATCGAGGAAGCAGCGGCGAGGAACGCTACTGCGAGTTTGGTGTTGGTCTTCATGGTGGTAGTTTTGGTTGGTTGCTTGGTAGCAAGAGCCATTGAGCAACGGCCGTGCCAAAGCCTCTTTCCGCGTCGGGCGGGCGTAAAACGTGTCACGAATTAGTCACACGTGCCGAAAGTCGGCGGAGGGAATTTACGGTTGTGAGCAACTTGCGAAAAATTCGGCAACCTGAGGACGGGGCCAAAGATTTTCCCGCTGGCTAAAAAGACGCACCCCCGCTTGATTCTATTCATGCACGATGCTGACCCCGCTCGCTACGCCCATTCGACATTCCAGGCGCGCTGCGGGAAGTCCGGCTTGCATCTCCCGAAGATTTCCTTGGGGCTCTGGCATAACTTCGGGAGCGTCGATGATTATGCGACGGCCCGCTCCATTGCGTTACGCGCCTTTGACTTAGGCGTCACGCACTTCGACCTCGCGAATAATTACGGACCGCTACCCGGATCCGCGGAGGAAACCTTCGGCCGCATCTTGCGCGATGACCTTGGCAAGTATCGCGACGAGTTGGTTATCTCAACCAAGGCCGGCTATACGATGTGGCCCGGTCCGCATGGCGACTTTGGTTCACGCAAGTACCTGCTGGCCTCTCTGGACCAATCATTAAAGCGCATGGGTCTCCCGTACGTGGATATTTTCTATAGCCACCGCCGCGACCCGAACACCCCGATGGAGGAAACCATGGGCGCGCTTGCCCACGCCGTCCGTTCGGGTAAGGCCTTTTACGCCGCGATCTCCAATTATAATCCCGCCGACACCGCCCGGGCCTGCGCGATCCTCCGCGACCTCGGCACGCCCTGCGTGGTCCACCAACCTAAATATAGCATGTTCGAGCGCACCCCGGAAGCCGGCCTGCTCGATACCGTGGAAAAGGAAGGCATCGGCTGCGCGGTCTTCTCTCCCCTCTCCCAAGGCATGCTCACCAATCGCTATCTCTTCGGAATCCCGAAGGATGCCCGCGCTGGTAAGCCGCATGGTTTCTTGAAGCCGGAGCAGGTCGACTCCGCACGCATGGATAAAGTCCGCGGTCTCGCCAAGGTCGCCGAAGAACGCGGCCAGCCCCTCGCCTCAATGGCCTTAGCCTGGGTGCTCCGCGACAAGCGCGTGACCACGGCGATCATCGGTGCCAGCAAGGTGGCCCAACTTGAGCAGTGCGTGGCCGCCGCTCATTCCGCTCCGTTCGCCTCCGAGGAATTGAAGCGGATCGACGCCATCCTGGCCGCCTAAAGAGCACTCCGGGGTTGTGCCATTGAAGCCCACCCGCAAGGTTGAGCCCATGTCCGCCGGTGCCCCCCTTCCCTTCAAGATCAGCGTCCTCGTCTTCATGCATGACGAGGCCGGACGTCTCCTGCTGATCCAACGCACCAAGGCGCCCAACATGGGCTGCTGGAGCCCCATCGGCGGTAAACTCGAGATGGCCACGGGCGAATCCCCTTTCGAATGCGCGGTCCGCGAAACCGAAGAAGAGACGGGCACAAAGGTGACGACCAACGACCTCCATCTCTTCGGGATGATCTCCGAGAAAGGCTATGAAGGGCAGGCCCACTGGCTGATGTTCCTCTTTGATTGCCGCAAGCCGCTGCAGGGCCTCCCGCAGACGATCGACGAAGGAAAGTTCGGGTTCTTCACCCGCGAAGAACTGGCCAGCACCGCGATTCCGGAGACTGACCGCACCCTGCTCTGGCCAGTCTACGACGAACACCGCCGCGGCTTCATGGCCTATCGTGCCGAGTGTCATCCAGGTGAGCCGCTGCAGATGATCGTGGAAGAGACGCGCGATCGGCCTAATCTCGACTGACGATGGACTCCGCCGGTTCTGAAGCCGAATTCAAGCGGACCAACCGCAAGCCGGCCTATCCAATCGGCGCTGAGCTACGCGCCTATCTCTCGCGCGAAGGCCGCGAAGTCCCTCTACCGGTCACGTACGCGGAGCTCCGCGACTTCACCGCGTCGATGCCCTTGCTCGAACGCGGCAAGGACACGCTCTGGGAGACCGTCGCTTATCCGCCTGAAGTCATGAGCCACCTTTCCCAGGGCCTACTCGAGACCTACGCCCTGCTCCGTGGCGAGGGCGGCATGAAGGTCTTTAGCCACGTCTACGTCGATCGCGTCGACTTCTGCTCCTTCGGTAATTCCCAGCCATTCCGCGTGCGCATCGTCAACGCATACAACGAGAATCACGACTACTTCTACGTGAAGGTTGGCGATGCTTCGCGCGTCTGCGGCCTCGAGCTCGAGCACCTGCTCTCGCCGAACCGCATGCTTTACCTCACCTGGGGCGAAACTTTGGTCGAAGAACACGTGACTGGCATCCCGGGCGACATTTTCGCGGAAAAGTGGCTCGATGCGGATGGTCACCACCCTGTCCGCCTCGCCAAAGAACTCATTAAATTCGAGGAACGCTGCCTGGTCAGGCTTTTGGGCGACATGCGGGCCTATAATTTCGTTATCGCGGTCACCCCGGATTTTGACGCCACCGCCATCCGCGTGCGCGCCATGGATTTCGACCAGCAAAGCTATGATGGCCGGCTGCGTTTCTACCTTCCGGGCTCATTTAAGGAAAATCGGCCCTTCGCTCAGCTGTGCGCCAAGCATATTAACGCCGCTTCCGCCGCCCAATACCGCCGGGAGGAGCAGTCACTCATCCACCGCCGTCACCTTGCCGCACCCGACCGCGTGAAGGACTTGCTTGCCGCCATGCGAGCCAACCCCCTCACCACGAGCGAAAAGGCCAAGGAATTGGCCGACGGGTTGGCCGAATACCACCGGGACCCCGCTTTCCGCCAACATTCGGACATGGCGGGACTGATCGGCGAAAGTCTCTCCCGGCTGGATCAGGTTTTGCGCTCTTAATAGTAAGCGCTGGACAGGACGCGCGCCGAGTGGGCAAACTCCGAGGCCTGCGATGAGCGACTCTTTAAGGCACGAATGCGGCATTGCCCTTGTCCGGCTGACCAAGGACCTGAAGTGGTATCAGGAGAAGTACGGAACGCCGCTCCACGGCTTCAATCAACTCTTCCTCCTCATGGAGAAGCAGCACAATCGTGGCCAAGACGGCGCGGGTATCGGTTGCGTCAAAATCGGCGCTGAAAACGGCGAAGCCTTTCTCTTCCGCGACCGGGAAATCGGCGCTCAAGGACTGACCCAGATCTTCACGCGCCAGATCAAGACCTACTCTGATAAGATGCGCGAGGCCGTCATCGTCCCCGAATTTCCGGAAACAGTTAAGCGACATTTCGACTTCGGCGGTGAGCTCCTCCTCGGCCACTTACGTTACGGCACGTCTGGTAACTTTGATTCGGTCTCTTGCCACCCGTACGCCCGCAAGTCCATCTGGCCCACCCGTAATCTGCTCGTCGCTGGTAATTTTAACCTCACGAACACCAGCGAGCTCAATAGCTCGCTGACCGAACGTGGTGCCCACGTCATCTACTCGACCGACACGCAATCCATCCTTGAAGAGATTGGGTTCTGGCTCGACGAAGAACACGACCGACTCTTCAAGGCCTTTAAAGACCAAGGGCTCGAAGGTACGGCCGTGCAGACGGAAATCTCGAAGCACCTGGACGTCGGCAACGTCCTGCGCAAGGCCGCCAAGAACTGGGATGGCGGGTATGCCATCGCTGGACTGATTGGTAACGGGGACAGCTTTGTCATCCGTGACCCCAACGGCATCCGCCCTTGCTGGTATGTTCGCACCGAAGACCTCATCGCCGTCGCCTCGGAGCGTGTCGCCCTGATGACCATCGTCGGCGTGAATCAGGAAGACGTCCATGAGCTCCCGCCCGGGTGCGCGTTGATCATTAAAGCAGATGGCCGTCACAGCATCGAATCTGTCCACGCCCCGGCAGAACGTCGCCATTGCTCCTTCGAGCGCATCTACTTCTCCCGCGGCAACGATCCGGAAATCTACACGGAACGCAAAGCCCTTGGCGCCGCCCTGGCCGATGACGTCATCGCACAGATTCGCGACGACCATGATAACGCGGTCTTCTCTTACATCCCGAACACTGCAGAAATCGCTTGGTACGGCCTCATGGAGGAACTCCGAAAGCGCCGCCGTTCGCAAGTGCGCGATAAGTTGGTCGATGCCCAGCGCGCCGGTAAACTTGATGAGGCGATGATTGATAAGTTAGTGCTGGGTGGCTGGCCGCGCGGAGAGAAGGTTGCCCACAAAGATGTCAAGCTGCGCACGTTCATCTCTCAGGAGAAGAACCGCATGCAGATGGCCTCGCACGTTTACGACATTTCCTACGGGACCGTGCGCGATGGTGATACGCTCGTCTGCGTCGATGATTCCATCGTCCGCGGTACGACCCTCCGTCAATCGATTCTGCGCATTCTCGCGCGACCGAACCCAAAGCGCATTGTCATTGCTTCCACAGCGCCGCAAATCCGCTACCCGGATTGCTACGGTATCGACATGTCCGAGATGGGCAAATTCTTGGCCTTCCAGGCGACCGTCGCCCTGTGTAAAGACCGCGGCAAGACCGACCTATTGCGCGAAGTCTATGAAGACTGCGTTGCTCAGTCGAAAAAGCCGACGAAGGAGATGCAGAACCATGTCCGCCGACTTTACGACGCCTTCACGGAAATTGAGATTGCCGCGAAAGCTGCGGAACTCGTCTACCCTACCAAGTGTGCTTGGAAGGGTGAATTGATCCTAGTCTTCCAAAAGATTGATGCGCTCCACAAGGCCTGTCCGACGAGTCAAGGTGACTGGTATTTCACCGGCAACTATCCGACGCCCGGCGGCCTCGGCGTGCTCAATCAGGCCTTCATCAACTACTGGGAGAAGCGCGAAGGACGTTCCTACTGATCAAGCGTAGAGCTTGAACGGGTTGGTGCGCGCACGGAAGGACACACCGTCGGCAGTCCATTGGGACATCCAGCGGGCGAGATCGACCTTCGCCCCGCGGGTCCGAAGGTCTTCGAAGAAGGCCTCGCTGCCGGTATGCTTGATGAAGAGTTCACGTTCACTCTTCGTCGCTTTGGCGAAAGGATTACTGGGATCCCAGATGCAAGCCTGTCGCATCATATGTAAGGAAATCGCCGTGGGGCGAAAGCTTGGGTAATCCCCAATAGAAAGATAAACACCCTGCGTGCCGTCTGGCATCGTGCGCGGCTCCATAATCAATCCCGGCACGGCGTTGCCTAGCGCAGCGACGATATCCATCGAGTGTCGGCGACTATATTTGATGAACCGGAAAGGCATCTGGTCGCCGAAGCTGTGGCTGAATTCGCCCAGCTGGCAGCCGAGTCCCACCATCGCGTACCCCATCGCCGCCTTGGCGGTCGGAATACGTGGAGACGTCGGTATCCAATTCAAACCCGTCCGATCCCAGGTCATCGCGCGCGTCCAACCACGCATCGGGATGACTTCCAGAACACCACGGCGGCGCTTGGCGTCATCCATTTCCAACACGCCGGGCGTGGCTACGGCCCAGCGGGCAATTTCGCCAATCGTCAGGCCGTGTACGTACGGCATTTCATAAGCGCCCACGTAGCTCCGCCATTTCCGATCAAGGAATGGTCCGTCGACTTTTTCGCCACCCAACGGATTGGGTCGGTCAAGAACGATGACACGAATAGGACGGTCGAGCGAGAAGCACGCTTCAATCACATAGCGCATGCAACTGATGTAAGTGTAGGAGCGCGAACCGACGTCCTGAAAGTCGATTACGATGGCATCGAGGCCTGCGAGCATCTCGGGCGTCGGCTTACGCGTCGCCCCGTAGAGTGAATAGACCGGCAGTCCCGTGCGCGCGTCCTTAGCATTCTTAATCGCGATTTCGGCGGCGGCATTGCCGTCGATGCCGTGCTCGGGCCCGAACAGCTTGACGAGTTTCACACCCGGGGCGCGGGCGAGCACATCGGCGGTACGTAATCCCATGCCGTTAACGCCCGCACGATGCGTCACGAGCCCACAACGGAGCCCGCGCAGTGACGCGAAGCTATCGGCCTCCAAGCTATCGATACCGAGCATGATACGACCGCGGGCGGCCGACGGTCGAGGTGTGACCTTCGCACTTGCGGGCGCTACCGGGGCCACCGCGGAAGTCGGTCCTGGGGTGGGAGTGCCGCCGCTGGCGCCACCTGAGCAACCGCTAACAAAAGTAGCGCCGAGTGATCCCAGAGCGGTGAGGTGAAGAAACTCGCGTCGGTCCATGGGATTTGGGTGTGCGTATCCTCAAGGTTTTACTGTCAGGTTCAAAGTCTGAATTTACTTTTCGGACGAAGCCCCGCTCGGCCCGAAAATCCGTTTGCAGAGAACGGCTAGGCCTCCACCTTCAACGCATGCGCGTCGCCCTCCTTGGCTCCGGTCGCGGCTCCAATGCCGACGCCGTCCTCCGCGCCCAAGCCGAAGGGTGCCTCGGCAAGGCAAAGGTAGTTGGGATCTGGTGCGACGTACCCACGGCCAAGATGCTCGAGCTCGGACCGAAATACGGAGTCCCGGCCCGCTTCCTGGATACTGGCCCCTTTAAAACCAAGTTCGCCCCGGAGCGTGAACACGCTTGGGCCGAGGCTTTGAAGGCTGCACGGGTCGACTTGGTCGTCTTGGCGGGCTTTATGCGCGTCATCAAGGCGCCCCTGCTCGAGGCTTTCTCTGGCCGGATCGTCAATCTGCACCCCAGCCTACTCCCCGCCTTCCCGGGTCTCGATGGTATCGGCCAGGCTTGGGCGGCGAATGTGCCGGAGGCTGGCTGCACCGTCCATTGGGTTAATGCCGAGATCGATGGCGGCACCCACCTCGGCCAGACCCGCGTCCGCCGCACGCCTGACGATACCCTAGAATCGTTCGCGAATAAAATCCACGCCGCGGAGCACACGTTGCTCCCCGCGGTGATCGCCCGACTGAGCGAAAGCCTTACCCCATGATCGAACTGAAGTGCCCCATCCATGAGGACATGGTCCAGCCCCTCGAGGACCATTTCTGCGAGCTCACCCGCTCGAACTGGATGCTCTTCCATGAAGGCCCGGGGAAGCCGCACTTCGTGATGGGCTACTTCGAGACGAAACCGGAAGCGGATGAAGCCTGGGCCGGACTGCGTAAGGCCTTTAAAAAACTCCCCGAGGCCTACGACGAAACCATTCTCGCCGACAAGGACTGGAAGGAGGCCTACAAGGAGCACTTGAAGCCTTGGGATCATGGTCGACTCCACTGGGTCCCGGCTTGGATGCGAGGAAAGCATTCCGTCCCGGCGGGCGCTGCCGTGATCTGGTTCGACGCTGGCTTAGCCTTCGGTACGGGCGACCACCCGACCACCCGCCTCTGTGCCATCCGACTGATGGATTTTCTGGAAACCCACCCGGCGGCTAAAGTTTCGGTGACCGATGCCGGTTGTGGCTCTGGCATCCTCGCCCTCTCCGCCGCCAAACTCGGCTGCGGTCGCATTGCCGGCTTCGATCGCGACCCAGAATCCGTTCGGGTGAGCATCGCCAATCGCAGTGAGAACGGCATCGCCGATGAGGCGGTGGCTTTCCACCACGCCGGGCTTGAAGAAGGCTTCCAGCTCACCGGCCGAGCCGATGTCGTGCTCGCCAATATCATCAGCGACGTCCTCTGCATCTACGCCGATAACCTCGTCGACTCCGTCAGCCCCGGCGGCGTTTTGGCCCTGAGCGGCATCCTCGCCAAAGAACAGGACTCCGTCCGTACCCACTTCGAGGCCAAGTGCCGCGATGCCTGGGGCGAGGGTATGAAGTCGGATGGCCGCATCTTGGGTGAATGGAGCGACGTGGCGCTCTTCCGTCCGCTCTGAACGTTTGCGTCTTCGGACCTTCTTATTTTGTTAGCATCATGAACGCCGTCACCGACCAACGAATTCGCTACGGTCGCATCATTGCGGTGACGTTCGGGTTGCTCAGCTTGGGTCTGGGTATTAACGAACTTAACGGCGGTATCATCGTCGGCCCGCTGCACATTGCGCCTCGCTGGCTCCCCGTGATCGTCACATTCCCGGCCGCCCTGCGCGCAGAATGCTGGTTCTTTATCGCATATGCGGGACTGCTCTTTCTCCCTTGGCGCCAAATCGCCAAAAGCAAAGCTTGGGGTTGTTTCTTCGCTGTACTCTGCGTGGCCTCCGTGCTCTTCGCCTTTACGATGATCTGCGAAGTTATGGCGAAGAATTACATCGCCCAGAACGCCCATATAAAAGCTAAGATTCCGGTCTTTCAGGCAGTCTTATTGTTTCTTTCCCTCGGTCAGATTCCTATCGAACTCTTCAGCTGTAAGCCCGAGTTACTAGACTGATCAGAGCGCGGCGATCATCTGGCGCCACGGGATGAACCAAGGCCTGACGAGGACGATCACCACGAAAGAGACGGCGATGCCCGCCGGGATTTCGGCGGCGCGGCCGGAGAGAAGTCGCGGCACGGCGTACGCGAGCAGCCAGAGGAAGCTTCCCGGCGAGACCACGCCGAGGACGGAACAAGCGAGGATGGCGAGCCAAAGGGATCCGACCAACGTACGCCATCCAGTGCTTTCCGCGAACGCACCCTGATCCGTGACCGATGGCTTGAGCAATGTCCCGAAGCCGACTGAAACCAGAATAAAGATGTTCGCCAAGTATAGATACAATACCGCCGACATAGATCAGAGCGCAGCGTGGAGCGCCTCGGCGCGACGGATGGCTTCTTCAAGCGACGGGGCGGTGACGGTGATGTGGCCCATCTTGCGCCCAGGGGCAGCCCTGCCTTTGTCGTATAAGTGAAGTTTCGCGGAAGGATCCGCCAGGACCTTGGTCCAGTCTGGCTCCTGTCCATTGCACCAAAGATCACCGAGAAGATTCACCATTGCGGATGGCGCGAGCGGCTTCGTGCCGCCAAGCGGCAGGCCGCACACGGCGCGGATGTGCTGCTCGAACTGGCTGGTCTCGTTGGCGTCGAAAGTCTGGTGGCCGCTATTATGCGGTCTCGGGGCGAGCTCGTTGACGACGATACGGCCGTCCTTCACGAACATCTCGACGGCGAGTAGGCCGACGAGCTGGATCTTCTCTGCGATGCTGAAGGCTAAGGCGCGCGCCTCGGTGGCGGTGGCTTCGGAGATGCGGGCTGGCGAAATCGAGAGGTGCAGGATGTGGTTCCGATGGATATTTTCGGCCGGGTCGTAGACTGCGGTGCGACCATCAACCGTACGCGCCACAAGTACCGAAATCTCCATCTGGAACGGCACCCACGCTTCAAGTACCCCTACGGCGCCACCAATCTTATTCCACGCTGCGGCGAGATCCGCCTCGGCGGTCGGCAACTTGACCTGACCCTTACCATCATAACCGAAATCCGCGGTCTTCAATACGCAGGGGAAACCGATGGTCTTCACGGCTGCCTGTAATTCAACGAGCGAGGACACCACGGAGAAGTTGGCACAAGGGATACCCGCAGTGCGGAGAAACTCTTTCTCTCGACGGCGATTCTGGCAGATGGCTAAGACATTAGCCGAAGGGTGGCTGGGCACGGACTTTGCGACGAACTCGACGGTCGCCGGCGGGATATTCTCGAACTCGAGCGTGATCCGTCCGCAACCTTGTGCGAAGCGGGTAAGTGCGGCCGTGTCACTCCACTCGGCTGTCACGTGTTCGTCGGCGATGCCCGCGGCACAAGCGCCGGACGAAGGGTCAAACGTGCGCACCTTATAGCCCATCCGGCGGGCTGCGATGGCGGACATCCGGCCGAGCTGGCCGCCGCCGAGAATACCGATGGTGCCACCAGGTAGCAGAGGGTGCTCCATGGCTTAACGCTTCTTGCCCTTACGGCCAGGAATCGGGTTATCGAGCACGGCCTTCGTTTGCGAAGCGCGGTAAGCATCGAGTTTTTTCGCTAGCTTCGGATCAGACAGAGCGAGGATGGCCGCCGCACCGAGCGCGGCGTTGACCGCACCGGCCCGGCCAACGGCAAAGGTATGTACCGGAATTCCCGCGGGCATCTGCACAATCGAGAGAAGGGAGTCGATGCCGTCCAGAGACTTGGATTGCACCGGTACGCCCAACACGGGCAAAGAAGTCATTGCCGCCACCATCCCCGGAAGATGCGCGGCGCCACCGGCACCAGCGATGATGACCTGCAGGCCGCGGGACCGGGCGGCCAGGGCGTAATCCTTTAATTTGAGAGGCGTGCGATGGGCGCTCACCACCTCGGCCTCGTAAGCAACGCCGAGCTTCTTGAGGGTCTCGGCGGTATTCATCATCGTCTCCCAATCCGATTGGGAGCCCATAATGATGCCGACCTTGGGAACGGAGGAAAGCGCACGAGCCATAGGCGTAGCGTGGCCAAGGCTTGCCCGCCTGTGAAGCCCGAACCTGCAAAACTACTCTAGGTAAGGCGAATATTCCGGCACCAACTCACGGATGCCGAGCTTGCACGGCTGGCGATCGAGCGGAATCAAGGCCTTCACACGGGCAAGGAGGTCGGGCAATTCCGCATGGCGCGGGTGGTCGACAACAAAGCGGAAGACCCGCGGGTGTTCGGTCGGACGATACTGTTCGCCCTCATGCTGCAACTCCTCGACCAATTTCTCGCCGGGGCGCAGCCCGGTGATACGGATCTCGATGTCGATATCTGGCCGCAAACCGCTGAGCTCCACGAGTTGGCGGGCCACATCGATAATCTTCAAGGGCTGGCCCATTTCGAGTACCAGAATTTCGCCACCGCCGCCGAGGGTAGCACTTTGTAGCACGAGCCCCACGGCCTCCGGGATGGTCATGAAGTACCGCTTCACATCGGGATGGGTCACGGTCACCGGTCCGCCCGCGGCAATCTGCTTACGGAAAATTGGGATGACGGAGCCGGACGAACCCAGCACATTGCCAAAGCGCACTGCGACAAAACTCGTCCGGTTAGCCGGGCGGGATTGCATCGCCTGCACCACCAATTCGGCGAGTCGCTTGGTGGCGCCCATGACATTCGTTGGGTTGACGGCCTTGTCGGAGGAAATCAGGACGAACTTCTCCACCCCGAACTCGGCCGCCAGTTGCGCCACTACGGCCGTGCCGAGCACATTATTCTGCAGGGCTTCGCCCGGCTGGGATTCCATCAAGGGGACATGCTTATGCGCAGCAGCATGCAGGACCAGGCTCGGACGGAGCGTCGCAAACAGATGCCGCAAGCGGGCTTCATCCGTCACGTCAGCGACCACCGGGGAAATCAGTGCTCCGGCCCCGGCCCCAATCAACTCCTGCTCGCACTGGTAAAGCAGCACCTCGCATTGGTCTAAAATGATAATCCGGGCGGGCTGGCGGGCAGCCACTTGACGACAAATCTCGGTGCCGATACTGCCTCCCGCCCCGGTCACCATCACAATGCGACCGGCAATCATCGCATCGATGGCCTCATCATCGAGTTTGGCTGGCTCGCGACCTAATAAGTCTTCAACCGAGATGGGTCGGAGATCGGAGGCGCGCACGCGACCACCGGCGAGCTCGGTCATCGAGGGTACCACCAACACGCGGAGGCCGCTCGCTGTCGCGAGCGAACTTACCTCGCGAATCCGTCGCACACTGTTCGCGGGTAGCGCTAGAATGATTTCGGTGACACCGTATTTCTCCGCTAGCTCCGACATCAGCTCGGGGGCGCCGATGACCGGCACTCCATGAATGTTTAACCGATGCTTGCTGATATCGTCATCAAGGAAGCAGACGGGCTCAATCCCATGCCCGCGCCGGGCGATCAAATCGGCGGCTAGCTGCGCTCCCACTTGCCCCGCGCCCACAATGGCGATGCGCTCGACGATGCCAGGCGTCCCGCCATTCTTAGTCCAGAAGCGCTCGCGAAGGGTGCGGATGGAAACGCGAAAGCCGATGAAGAGAATTAGGGAGAGGTTGAAGTCCACCAGGGTGACGCCGCGGGGAAGTCCGAAGGGGCTGGCTGGATCAACCCTGCCGACCACCGATGGCAGTATCAGGGCGATGGCCGTAGTCACCGCCAGGGCCACGCCCATGCGCAAGGCATCGGGCAAGCGAAAATAATAGAAGACCCCGCGGAACTGTCCCGAAAAACCTAGGACGAGCACCTTGAGCGGCACCAGCCAAAGCAAAGCGACCAGCCGTTGGTGTTGCATGAAAGCATCGGCGATTTTTTCGTCATCCCGGCTATATTCTGCGATCCCCGTAAAGCGAAGCTCGTAAGCAAACCAAAGGGAAAGCGCAGCCAAGATGCCATACACCGCGAAGAAGAACGCGGCACGCTGGAGTCGATTGACGGGGGTCTGCATGGGGGTCCAGGTGTTTATAGCCCTAGGCTCTTTTATTCAACGATGATGCGAAAGCCTAGCGTTCGGGCCTTTTCTCGCTTTAAAACCATCCGATGGGGCAACCCGGGCGCAGCGAGGCTCGCAATACTGCCGCCCAACACGGGGGCCTGCGCATCACTGGCCGGGGCTTGGGCCCACTCCTCGACGTTACCCAATAAATCGTTAAAGCCATGGGCGTTCGGCATCGTGCTTCCTACAGATCGCGCGCTGACGCCATCCGTGTTGTCTGCGACCCAGGCTTGGACGTGAAGTGGGGCCTTGGTGACATCCCCAGCGGCGGCGGTAAACTCCGCCACCGTCGGCAGGCGCACGATGAATCCTGAAAGCCACCCCAATCGCCGACAAAACTCTTCCGCCTCCGGGTAAGATACCGACTCCACTGGGTTAGCCTCGCGCCGAACCGAACTAGGGTTGGCCCCCATCAGAGAAGTGTAAAGTCCTTGGGTGATCTCCGTCCGATACATACGGACCTTTAATCCTGGCACGGGTAAAAGTTGGGTTTGGATGGTCGGCAAGAGCGCTATGGTCGCTGCTTCATGCGACGAAATAAACTCGAGCTCTTCACGCTCGGCTGAACCGCTGTCAAAGGCCCCGGTATTGGCTTCAGCCAGTCGGCGTGCACGCACCAGCAAGTCCGCCGCGAGATGGGTACCCGCGGCGGCGTCCTGCCCGCGCAACACCGCACGCATCTTTTCAGCCCCGGCTCTCACCTCGGTGATTTCCTGATGCAGCCGAGCAAAGTTGAGCCGGATACCCATCTTCACCTCGAGGGCCCGATCGGCGAATTGGCTACGCGGAAAATCCGTGAGCAAACGTCCAAAAATATCCATGGCTTTCTGCCAGTCGCTGGCGGCCTTATCCCAATTGACAGATTTCTCCGCCGACTCCGCGGTGGCGCGCTGGACGAGCACTTGCCGCCAGACCAAGCCAGATAAAGCGGTCTCGCGGCGGCCAGAGAGTTTATCAACCCGCGCAAACTCCGTATCCCGAACATCGCGATAGCGTGACAAAAACTCGTTCTCCTTTTCAATGGCTGCGCCAAACTGCTGCGCGGCTTGTTCGAACTTCTCTGCTTGGAGGGACTTTTCCCCCTCGGTTTCTAACTCCCGGCCCTTGGACCAGAGAGACTCTGACTCCAATCGGCGCAGGCGTGTATCGAGGCGAGCGATTCTTCCTGGGTCAGCGAGGCCAGCGGCTCCCCATTTGCTCACAATCTCCTTCTCGCATTCCCCGGCCCGGCGCAAAAGCCCTATCGCCGTCGTCGCATCCGTTTTGGCTAAAGTCAGCGCCTTAGCCTCGGCCTCATCGGACTCCCGCCGTAATCGTTCACTTCGCAGGAGGTGCAATGTGCGACGCAACCTAGTCAAACGTGCATCATCCGTCCCAACGGACTGCCGAGCTGAAATATAATCCTCCTGGGCCGTAAGCGCCCGCTGCAAAAGTTGGAGGTCTTCTTCTTTAAGTTCGAATTGCTGCTGCCGAAGGCGCTCAAAGGTTGCCTCTAATTCGACCGACCGACGCCTTAACTCCTCCAGTTGCTCGGCGCTGACCGCGCCAGCCACCTGCCGGGTTGTCCGCTTATCGGTTGAGAAAAGCAGTGCACACGCAATCGCCAAGCCGCCCACGGCAAGTGCGATTCCGGCCAGCTTGAGTTTACCCCAGACGCCACCCCACACCCCGGCAACCCGGTGGGAGCGAGGGTTCTTTCCGCCGACAAAGTCGGTCTTGGGGTTCGGGGGTCCTGAAGTCATGGCCTGGCCGCCAACTTGGACGCCGGCGGTTTGTTTGCTTTAATAGTTCGTCACTCTGGTTCATCAAAGTCATACCTTCAATATTGGAAATGGCTCAATTCAAGCGCATCGCCGTCGTCGGCGCCGGCCTCATCGGCGGCTCAATCCTCCTTGCGGCGGCCCGCCGAGGGCTGGCTGGATCACTCAGTTGCTGGTCCCGCTCGGAGTCCTCTCGGGCGACCCTCCAGGAGATGGACGTGGCAGAGGTTTTTGATAATGCTGCCGACTGCGTCAAAGGCGCCGACTTGATCATCGTCGCCACGCCCGTGGACACCGCCGAACAAACGTTCCTAGCGATTTCACCAGGCCTGAGCGCTGGGGCCATCGTCACCGATGCGGGAAGCGTGAAGGCAGCCATTCTCCTTGCCGCACGGCGACTCCCGGTAGCGAATCCATTTGTTGGCTCACACCCAATGGCCGGGGGTGAAAAGGCCGGGGCCAGTCATGCGTCGGCCCAGCTTTTTGAAAATCGGGTATGTTTCATCACGCCCACCGGGCAAGAGGACCCGAAGTCTGTCGGTGTGGTTCGCCAATTTTGGGAGGCACTTGGCTCCATTATCACTGAAACCGACGCCGCGTCCCACGACGAGATTGTCGCGGCAATCAGCCATGTACCCCATGCGGCGGCTTCTGCGCTCATGCTTGCCGTGATGGACCAGCCGGGGTTCCGATTAGCCGCGGCAGGACAAGGGCTGCGCGACGCGACCCGCATTGCCGCCGGCGAAGAAAATCTCTGGGTGGGCATTCTGCTCGCCAACGCTCGCCATACGGTCACCGGATTAAAGGCGGTTGAACAAAGGGCCGCAGAACTTCGCCAAGTCATCGAAGCTCAAGACGCCCCTGCCCTCCGCCGGCTTCTCGCCGAAGCCCGCATCGCCCGCCAGTCTCTCGAGCCAAGCGCATGAGCCCGTCGCTGGTCATCCGACCTTTCCAGACGCCCGCCAGAGGTGTCGCCCAGGTTCCTGGGTCCAAGAGCATTACCAATCGCGCGCTCATTCTTGCGGCTCTCGCTGCTGGCCCGACAGTGCTTACAGGAGCGCTCTTCAGCCGCGATACCCGCATCCTCATCGCTGCCCTGCAGGCATTGGGCTTCGATGTCACCGCCGATGAAGCGGCACATTTAATCCGAATTACTGGTCGAGGCGGGGAAATTCCTAATAAAAAAGCCAAACTCTTTGTGGGCAATGCAGGTACGGCCGCCCGGTTTCTCACTGCCTTCCTCGCTTTAGCTAAAGATGGCTGCTTTGAACTGGATGGCGATGAGGCAATGCGCGCCCGCCCGATGCGCGGATTGCTCGATGCGCTCGCGGGGGCGGGCTGTCGGGCCGTCCGGGCGGATGGCACCTTGGCAACGCACTTCCCCTTTACGCTGCACACCACGGGGAAGCTTGGTGCCCTGTCGGTGGATGCGTCAGCCTCGTCGCAATTACTCTCCGCCCTCTTAATGGTGCTAACGATTTCCCCGGGGGCTTCCGTCACCATGCAAGGATCAACGGTGTCTGAACCGTTTGTGGAAATGACGGCCCGCATGTGCGGACAGTTTGGTCGTACGCTGTCGAAACAAGCGGACGGAAGTTGGACCTGTCTGGAGCCTGGTCCTTACGTCGCCCCGCAACCCGCTTACGCAGTCGAACCAGACGCCACCGCCGCTAGTTACTTCATTGCGTTGCCCGCAGTCACCGGCTTTGGCGCCTGTGTCCGTATCGACGGTTATGCCCACGGAGGCCTACAAGGTGATACCGCCTTTGCAAAAGTAGCCGCGGCCTGCGGGGCGGTGCTCCGACCAGAAGGCGGCACCCTCGTTGTCCAATCTTGGAAGGGAATCCTTGGCGGGGATTTTGATTTCAATGCCTTCTCGGATACATTTCTGACCCTCGCCACGATTGCCGTACTCGGCACCTCTCCCGTCCGAATCCGTGGCATCGCCCACACGCGTAAACAGGAAACGGACCGGGTGCTGGCCATGGCCACCGAACTCGAGCGGCTAGGTCTACGCGTCAAACCGACCGCCGCCGAATTACGTGGGGATGAATCGCTTTCTGAACTGACCATCTTCCCGGATAAGTCGGCCTTACGTAAAACAGCGGCCGCTGGTCCTATTTCGATTCACACCTATGAAGACCATCGGATGGCGATGAGCTTCGGGATTCTGGGTAGCTTCGATCTCTTCGGCGACGGGCGTCCCTGGATTACCATCGAGGATCCGGCCTGCACGGGGAAGACTTTCCCATTCTTCTTCAAGGCCCTCGAGTCTCTGCGGCTTAATTTTGTCCGCGTCTCCGTCGACGGTGGTGCCGCCTCGGGAAAATCGAGCACCAGCCGACGGCTCGCCCAGACCATGGGGCTGCTTCATGTTGATACGGGCGCGCACTATCGCAGCCTGACCCGCGCACTCGTTGATGCCGGCGTCGCCCACGAAGACTCCGACTCTATCCGCGGTGCTCTCAAGAAACTCCGTATCGGCTCACAGATTATCGAGCGTGATGGGGCCCGCAGTTCAGCCCTAACACTCGGAGGCGTCCTGCCCACCGTTGAATCCCTGCGGACCCCTGAGGTAAATGCCGCCGTCTCTAAATTCGCCGCCCTTCCCGTGGTGCGGACTTTCCTCCTCGAATACCAGCGCGGCCAAGTGAAGCTCGCTCAAGACTCGGGTTTCGCCGGCATTGTCATGGAAGGTCGGGATATCGGTTCCGTGGTGCTGCCAGATGCAGAGATCCGTATTTTTTTGGAAGCCGATGCAGACGCCCGCGCGCAACGCCGAGCCGCCGAAGGCCAAGCCGACGCGGTAGTGCAACGCGACATGCTTGATTCGACGCGCAAGACCGCCCCATTGGTCTGTCCGAAGGGTGCCCACCGGATTGATAATACATTCCTCTCGCTTGAGGCGGTGGTGGAAGAAGTCCGGCAGCTCATCCTGGTCGCGGCGCAAACCCGATGATTCTCAATTCCAAGAATCTCATCTATAAAGCCGTCTACCACGGGACGAGGGCCTTCTTGGAAGTCTTCTCATCGGTGGAAGTCGAGGGCTGGGAAAATCTTCCGACTGGGGCATGCCTCTTCGCTTCGAACCATCAGAGCATGCTCGACCCGCCCTTGGTAGGTTCCAGCCTGCCTCGCGAAATCTCCTTCATCGCCCGACGATCGCTTTTTGATAATCCAGTTTTCGGATTCGTGATTCGGGCCTGCCATTCCATTCCAGTCGATCGAGGTGAGGCCGATATCGGCGCCATTCGCGCCGCGCTCGGCGCGCTCGCTGCTGGTGACGGGCTCTTAATTTTTCCAGAAGGCACCCGGAGCCAAGATGGCATCATCCTGGAGCCAAAGGCTGGCGCAGGCTTACTCGCCTGTAAGTCTGGCGTTCCGGTTATCCCTATCCGTATTCGGGGCACGCGTGACGTCCTTCCCCGCGGGAGTCTTTTGCCCGTTGGCTCGGCACGGGTTCATCTCCGCTTTGGTCCTCCGATATTGGCATCGGAATATGACCCAGGGCGCGATCACCCCAATCGCTCCATTGAGGCTTCACGCCGTATTCTGGAGCGCATCAAGGCGCTCCCTGAGTACGTCGACCTCGGCCTCTAGTTGGCCTAGGAAATCCGCTGCGGCATCACGACGCAGAGGAAATCATCCTTCAACCCGCGGATGACGCCCGGGGACATGTCGTCTTTGAATTCAAAGTCGATTTCGTCTTCGGTGAGGGCTTTCAATGGGTCCGTGATGTACTGCGGGTTGAAAGCGATGTTCACATCCGGGCCGTCGTATTTGATGGCGATCGGCTCATGCGCTTCGCCGCTATCGGACTTCGCGGAAATTTCAAGGTTCTGGGTCTTCTTGGACACGCTCATCCGAATCGTGTTATTGCGGTCGTCCGTCATCAGAGCGGCGCGGTTAACACTTTCGAGAATCTTTTCGCGCTCGAGGCGAACCTTGAAGCCGGCGTCCTTCGGAATCACCTGGCGGTAGTTAGGATAATTCCCTTCGACGACTTTCGAGACTAATTGAATCCGATCCACAAGACCTTCTTCGTTTTTCGGGATATCAATCGTGAAGCCAACCTGGCGTTCGTTATGCGAAACGTGGGCGACGCCGCCCGCTTTAAGCAAGCGCATGAGCTCAATGATGGTGCGGGCCGGCAGAATAATCGCTAACGTTTTGTCCGAGCCTTCGAGTTTACGTTCACATTTCGCCAGGCGGCGGCCATCGGTGGCAACCACAGTTAATTTGCCTTCCGCAAATTCAAAGAATACGCCGTTGAGGATGTAGCGATTCTCGTCGGAGGATTGTGCATAGCTGACTTTGCGCAGCATGTCTCCGAGGTCATCCTGGTTAATCGAGATTGTCGGTTGACCAGCGAAATTGGAAATGGGCGGAAATTGATCGGCGGGTAGGCCGGCGATTTGGAAAACTGAACTTCCTGAAGTGATTTTCACGCGGTCTTTGCCGGTGAGTTCCACGATTGTATCGCTGCTCGACAGGGCCCGGATGATGGGAACCAGTTTTTTAACGGGGAGGGTGATGCGTCCGGGTGAACTGACCGAAGCTTTGATTCGACAGCAAATGCCGAGATCTAAGTTGGTGGTTGTTAAGGTGATGGTATCACCTTCCGCCTCGATTAGCACGTTTTGCAGGATGGGCATCGTTGCGCGATTTCCCACCACGTTGGTGACGCTGGAAAGACCGTTGAAGAAATGATTCCGGTTAACCTTGAACTTCATGATGACCAAAGAATTGAGGGAGGTCAGGGGGTGAGGCAACTACGCAATACCCAGAATCCCCTCCGCGGTGTTCTTAATTACCCTTCATATATAAATACCAGTAGTACTAGTAGGTCTCGGAATCCCGTACATAGTTACACAAGACCTTGGCGGACTGGACAGATGCGATTGGTCAGCCTGTGTGCCGAGACCGTGAACAACTCCATGCTTGTTCACACTATCCTAGGAACACCCTTTACTCACGCGGTATTCACACCTTGGACACCGGCTCATCATCGTCTTCTGGAGCTGGGTCCATCTCGCTCTTTTTAAGCAGGAAAGCGTGCCGGAAAAGACTCCAACCGATGTAACCCAAAAATAGCGCCGGGAATGAATACTCTGGGAACCGAAATACCAAAGCCGCCGTGATGATAATGAGAATGAAGACCCGAGTCCGGGCCCGGGCGGTCCAATCCAGCTTCTTGAAGCTCGGGAAGCGGACATTGCTAATCATGAGGTAGGAGATGACCAGCATCAGTGGCAAGAGGCTCCAGGACCAAGCCTGGACGGCCTGCTCAAACGGATCCTTTTGATCGGCAGACCGCATCACCTTTGATAACACGAGGACCAGGGAAGCAATCATCCCCGCAGCGGCGGGGGATGGTAGGCCTACGAAGTCACCCCCGGCGGCACGTTTCTCGTTTCCAGGCACCAACGGGTTGGTGAGTACGTTAAAGCGTGCCAGCCGAACTCCGGCACAAAGAAGATAGATAAATGCGAGCAGCCAGGTGACCAATTGAACATTGTCGGTCGCCTCTGGCTTGATGACGAGGAAGCACGCCATAAGGGCGGGGGCGACGCCGAAAGAAACCGTGTCGGCGATTGAATCAAACTCCGCACCGAACAGGGATTCACGATTGGTCGCGCGGGCTACCCGGCCGTCAAAAAGATCACAAACACAGGCAAAAAGAATAAACCAAACCGCCCAAATATAGTGTTCCGCCCGACCTTCGGGCGTGAGTGTTGTAAAGCGGGCCTCAATGCAGTTTTTAATGGCCAAGAAGCCACACAGCATGTTTCCCGCCGTGAATAAATTAGGGAGCAAATAAATGCGGGCGGCTTCCTCGGGTGAGGAATAAGCACGTTTTTCTGGGGGATTAGCCACTTTTAGAACTTGGGTTCGTCGAGGTATTTCCAAAAACCGCCTTCTTGTTCAATCCTCGCCTCATCTACGGGGAAGGGCAGGTGCGAGCGAAAAGCGAAGTCCGCATAGGTGTGGCGGTGCAACACGTAGTTGGCGAGGAGTGAGTTTTCCGTCGACTCGAAGTAGATGCGAAACTCCCCAACGCGGAGCCGGTGGTAAACGTGCCCGCCGCGCCGCACGGTACCTAGTTCCGAGGTGCCGTTAATCAACTCTTCCGCGGTCAGCGATGAGAATGCCTCGACGACCTCCATCTGCTCCAGGGTAGGCAGCTTGGCTAGCTCACGCATCGCCTGGTCGCTGAAATTCACTTGATACATCGGTGGGGAAAGCAAACGCCTTTCCGCAGGTGTCGGCAACCTTTCAGTTGCCACTCAACCATTGTGAAACGAGATAATCTGCCCGTTTTTCAACCATATCTAGCACTTTCTCGAAACCGTCACTTCCGCCATAATACGGATCCGGCAGAGCTTGATCACCCAGGAGTAGCTGAAGCCGGCCTCGCCTGCTTGCCGGGCAAATAACCCGAAGGGAGGTGAGGTTGATTTCATCGGCGGCGAGGATGAGATCGAATGACGAAAAATCTTCGGCGCAAATCTGCCGCGCCCGCAGGTGCCCCAGCTCGTACCCGCGCCTTCGGGCGTGCTCAATGGACCGGGGGTCGGGCGGTTCGCCAATGTGATAATTTTCTGTGCCCGCTGAATCAAATTGGACCTCTAGGCACGCCCGCGTCGCCTTCGAACGGAGGACCTCCTCTGCCGTCGGTGAGCGGCAAATATTCCCCATACAAACCAACAGGACTCTCCTCGGCTTGGCGGCCGGGGGCATCGTTAGACCTTACCGCCGAAGCTCTGATGGTCGTCTAAATCGAGCACATCAAACCAGGTGGAAATATCTTCGCGCTTCGCACCGGCAGGCGTTGAAGATTGGTATTCGGTAAGCTTAGACCGTCCACCTGGTGCGCTGGGGCCGCGCTGTTCGTGAAAAGCACTAAAAGCGGCAACTTCTTGAGGTAGACGCGGGTTTTTGGCGTTGGCCATCATCCAGGCGAGGATCTCGCCGTCTCCTAACCCCTTGTCAATCTGAGTCTTAAGTGAATCCGCATCGACGCCGAGGAAATCGAGAACATTGCGGTCCAAGGAGCAGGCATAAGTGTATTCACCGTTCTTGCCGGCTTTGGTGGCGCGGGCCTTATCAATCATGCGGGGAAGGATAACGAAGCCACCCAGGCGAACGCGGGGGCTGCGAGGGGGGTGTTGGGTGAGATCGTAGAGGTCGTGGGGCATAAGAAAGCCGACCCTACCCCACCTTTCCTATTCTGCAAGGAAACAGGAGATTTTGGAGGTTTGCCAAAATGTCACACCTACATCTAATCGAGGCATGACCCATCTGGCAGCCGACCTTTCTGCCTATCCCTTGACCAAGGGATGTTGGCTGGGTTGTGCCGCAGTTTTTCTAGCCGCCGCGGTTCTCGACTGGTGGGGCTCCAGAAACGATGACCGCCAGCTCAAGTCCGCCAGCCTTTGGCTCCTCCGGGCCGGATGGCTAACACTGACGGTGATGCTGGCCTATCACGGCCTCCGGGCGCATGCCCTGCCCATCAACGATTCGGCCGAGGTCTTACTCTCAATCGGCTGGGGGCTCACCGGCGTGGCCGGTTTTTTGGACCTGACCTTCAACCACCGTCTGCCGACTTGGGCGATCGCCACCGCTTCCGCGCTTTGTTTACTCGCCGCCGCTTTTCTGTGGGCGCCGTTCGTGCCGCATGACGCGACCGGAAAGCCGCTGATCGCGATGCACGTGGGAGCCGCGATTCTCGCTTACTGCGTCCTCGCGGCCCAGGCGTTAAACTCCGCCGCTTATCTTCTACAGCATCGCGCGCTGGAGCGCCGCCAATTTGGAGGTATCTATGCCCTCCTCCCCGCCTTGGTGCCCTTGGATCGCATCGGTAGCCAGTTGCTCGGTGCCGCGGTCTGGCTGCTCGGACTTTCTTTGGTGATTGGCGCGACGGATTGGGTGCAGCGTGATTTAGCCTTGGTGGCGCTGCCTAAGCTGGCTGCGTCGCTTATCGCCTGGCTCGCAGGACTCTTCGTGACAGTGCAGCGGCGCCGCCACCGACTCTCTGGTGCGTCCTTTGCCCGCGCTTCGCTCTGGGCCTTTATTCCGGCGCTCATCGCTCTCTATTTCTCATTGCCTAGCGCCCGATGAGCGAACGCCCTAAGAATCTGGTGGCGCTCAGCGCCACCCATCGCACCGCGGGGCTTGATGAGCGTGCGGCTTTCACTTTGCCCGCCGGGGGCGCGGAGATTTTCTATGCGGCCGCCCGCGAGGCCGGATTAGCCGAAGCCGTCCTCCTCGCGACTTGCAATCGGCTCGAAGCGTACGGCGTCGGCGACGAGGCAGCCGCCTTGCATGTCCGGCATGCGTTAATCAAAGCCACGGGCTCGCCGGCGGAGGCATTGGATCGTCACCTTCGCCCGGTGCCCGGGCTGGAGGCGGTTGAACATCTTTTTGCAGTAGTCTCAGGGCTGGAATCTCAGATGGTGGGCGAAGTGGAAATCGCGGGCCAGGTGAAGGATGCTTATGCGGATGCGCTGGTGCGCGGCATGACTGGCCCCGTCCTTAACCGCGTTTTCCAGCGGGCTTTTCAAGCGGGCGCATGGGCGCGCACCAACACGGGAATTTCCCAAGGCCAAGTTAGCCTTGGGAATGTGGCGGTCGATTTAGCGGTTCGCGTCTTCGGTACATTGGCCGACGCGCGGATTCTTGTCCTGGGTACCGGCGACGTCGGTCGGCAGGTCGTTCAAGCTTTGGTCTCCCGCGGGGCAACACAGGTTTCCGTGGCTTCGCGCACTTTTGAAAATGCACGCACCCTAGCCGAAGAATTCTCCGGGGCCTCGCTTTCACTGGCCGACGCCCTCCGCCAAGCCCACGCCCATGATGTCATTGTGGGCTGTGCCACCGTTGAGCGTGCTTTGCTGGACGCGCATTCTTTGCGTGAGATGACGGGCCGCCGGCAAGGTCGCCCGCTCTTGCTCGTCGATCTTGGGGTGCCGCGCAATTTTGATGCGACGGCCCGCCATTTGGATGGTACCTATCTTTGCGATCTCGATGATCTTGCGGGCGTCGCAAACGCTAATCTTAAGGCGCGCCTCGCGGAAGTTTCTCGCGCCCGCGCGGCCCTCGCTGAAAAAGCCGCCCGCGCCTGGGGCGCAGCGAATCATCAGGCGACTCCGGAGTCCTGATTTATGAAACCCACCGTTTTAATCGTCGATGACGAGAAGCACTCTCGCGAGGGTCTTCGCGCCGCCCTGGAGGATCGCTATGAGGTCTTTGTCGCCAAGGATGCCACCGAGGCGGCTCGACTCATGCAAGACGTGCCGCCCGATGCCGTGCTCACGGATCTCCGGATGGCGGGCGAAGACGGGATGGCGGTCATCGACCGCGCCCTCAAATTATCGACGCAACCCGTCTGCATCATGATGACGGCCTATGGAGACGTGGAGACGGCGGTGAAAGCCATGAGCCATGGGGCCTACTGGTTTCTCCAGAAACCAGTCGATCTTCGCCAAGTGGAGATTTTATTGGATCGTGGCCTCAAGGCCCGCACGACGGAAAAGGAAGTGGTGACACTTAAAGCCCGCCTCGACCGTAAATTCTCTCTCGGTGAAGTCATCGGTTCCTCCGCATCGCTCCAACGCTCCATCGAGCAGGTGCGGTCGGTGGCTTCTTCTAATGCGACGGTATTGCTGTTGGGTGAGACGGGCACCGGCAAAGAGCTTTTTGCCCAGATGATTCATCAGGCGAGCCAGCGCGCGAAGGGACCCTTCATGGCCGTCCACTGTGCCGCCATCCCCGCCAACCTTTTGGAGTCGGAGCTTTTTGGCCACGAGAAGGGTGCATTTACGGGGGCCAATGAGCGCCGCGTCGGCCGATTTGAGTCGGCCGACGGGGGGACCCTTTTCCTTGATGAGATTGGGGAAATTGATGCGACGACCCAAGTTAAGCTCCTCCGCTTTCTGGAGACCCGAGCCGTCGAACGGCTTGGCTCGCATAAGCCGATCGCGTTGGACCTGCGGCTTGTTTGCGCCACGAATCGCGATCTCGCCCAGATGGTGAAGGAGGGCAAGTTTCGCGAAGACCTTTATTACCGTCTGTCCGTTGTCCCGCTTCGGCTACCGCCATTGCGTGAGCGTCAAGATGATGTCCCCCTGCTCTTGGCCCATTACCTCGAACGCTTTGCCAAGGAGAATGGGGTTACCCAGGCTAAGCTATCTCCTGAGGCCGAAGCCGTATTTGTTCGGTATGCTTGGCCGGGTAATATCCGCGAGTTGCGCAACGCGTGTGAGAATCTCGCCGTACTTCGTTCTGGTAAAACGGTGGCCGCCGGGGATTTGGACGCCCGCTTCACCCAGTCGGCGACGGTCAGCTCCCCTGCCCTATCGTTGCTTCCAGCGAACATGCTCGATCGGGAGCAGAATGAGAAACAGCTATTAAAGCAGGCCTTAGCGACGGCTGGCGGTAATCGCACAAAGGCGGCGGAGCTTATGGGGATTTCTCGCCGTACCCTTCATCGTAAACTTTTGCAATGGCCCGAGATGGATCCCGGCCCCGAGACGGCGTGAAATTATTCTTCGCGTGGGCACTCTGCTGGTCTCTTACTCGTATCGGCGGAGCGGCGGATCTTGGCGGCACCGATATATTGTCGGCCGAGATTGCCCAAGGCCTTGCCAAGGCGTCGGAGGGGAAAATCGCCGTCGACTTCGGGGGGAGCCTGCCTGCCCGCCGTGCGCTCATTAAGGGAAGTTTGCCAGCAGCAGCCCTTTTCCTCCGCCCTGGCGAGCTGGCGCCAACGACCACCTCGAAAATTGCCCTAGTGGAATTTCATTTTGCCACCGCCGCGGTCGTGGTCGCGGTGCATCGCCGTAATCCTATTGAGCAACTTACCCTTGAGCAGCTGAACAATGCTTTCGCCAAGGAAGCGAGGAGTTCGGCATTGAATTGGAATGACCTCGTGCCTGCCGCTCGCTCGGAGCTGATCACCCCCGCGGTTTGCTCGCCGGATCGAACAATGGTGACGGAGATATTCCAGGGGATCGTTTTAGAGGGGCGGGCGTTTCGTCCGGATGTCCGTCAACGTGTCGCACCACCTTTGGCGTTGGAGATGTTAACGGGTCGGGCGGGCTCGATGGTACTCATGGCGGGCGTGCCCGAGGGTGTGGGGCGGCCGGTTCCCTTGGCCGATGGCCGCGAAGGGAGATCGACGACGGCGTATCTGCCTGATGCCAATAACCTGCAGAATGGTGATTACCCCCTTCAGCTCCCCTTGGTCCTCTATGTCCGGCAGGATTTTTTGCCCACGTTTCGTCCGGCTCTTCGCTGGCTGTTTTCGGATGAGGGTGCCGCCCTGCTCGAAAAGCAAGGGCTTCACCCTGCTCCTAAGGCCATCCGGGAGAGGTTTGTCCAAAGGCTTGACACTCGATAGGGCGTTTGGTCTGCTCACCTCCCAACGCGCGCGTAGCTCAATGGTAGAGTACCACCTTGCCAAGGTGGCTGTTGCTGGTTCAAGTCCAGTCGCGCGCTCCACTTTAAAATGGAGCAAAAACCCGCCGGTTTTCGGCGGGTTTTTCATTACTAGGCTTACTCAACCCCCGGTAGGGTCACGACAATCCGTAAGCCCTTTGGATGGGCGAGTTCGGCGGTGGCCGACCCTCCGTGGAGCTCGGCTACTTGCCGGACGATGCTGAGACCCAGCCCACTGCCCCCGGCCTTACGAGATTTGTCGGTTCGGTAGAATCGGTCGAAGAGCCTGGGCAGCTCCGCTTGCGGGACCCCCGCCCCATCATCCTGTACGCTTAACTCGACCCCGTTCTGGGTATCGCGGGTGCTAATGGTGAGTAGGCTCATGCCAGAGGCGTGAGCCAAAGCATTATCAATCAGGTTCTGAATGAGCCGGCGGGCTTGGACTGGATCCGCGGCCGAATGGGCAGCCACGAGGCGAAGTTCCAATTTAACGCCCGCCGCCTTACAGCGTGCGGCAAACTCTTCAGCCACTTCTCTCGCAGCGACATGGAGAGCCCCTGCTTCATGCCGGACGCCTTGCGCGGTCTCCAGGCTCGCAAGGGCGAGCAGGCCTTCGACCAGCCCTTGGAGGCGCCCGACGGAATTGACGATTTTTTGGACAAAGCGGCCGCGGTCCTCCGCTGACATCGTGGCCTGGTCCTCGGCCAGCGTCTCGGCGTATCCGCGAAGAATCGTTACCGGGGTGCGGAGGTCATGGGAAACATTGGTTACAAAATCCCGCTCCATCGCCTGGAGACGTTTGAGTGCGGTGACATCGGCGAGCACAAAGATCGCGGCGTCTTCCCCGAAGGCTTCCGGATCGGTGCGGGCCCCGGCCGCTTGAATCCAGACATCAGAGAGGGGTGCTCGATTCAGCAGGATGGTGGAACGTGCGTCGCCCTCGACCCGTACACGTCGAATGAGGTCGATAAAATCCGCACTACGGACGAGCGGTACAATCGGCCCACCGGTGTCAGCGAGGTTCAATCCAAACAGCGCCCTGGCGGCTGGGTTGGCAAGTCGTAGGCGATCTTGCGCGTCGACGACGAGGACAGCGTCCGTGAGCGGCGCTAAGAGTGCTTCGATGCGGCGCGCGGCCGCTGCTCTAATCTCACTCTCATTAGCTGAGCGGCTTTCGATCGACACAAACAATTCTTCCAGTCGCAGGGCTTGCACCAGCCAGCCGCGCGGCCGCGCGGTGCTATCTCCACGGAGTAAAGCACGCCGCGCCCAACGGACGCAGCGCGCGATTTCGGAGACGGCCCAGCTGGCGATCGCCACGACGGCGAGAAAGAGCAACCAGGGAAGCCAAGACATCTTGGGGAAAGGTTGTCGGGGTGCTTCAACCCTGCGAGCGCAAAGCGCCCTACCCGTTTACGCGGTAGCCAACTCCGCGCACCGTATCAATGACATCACCCGCTGGGCCGAGTTTTTCGCGTAGCCGTCGCACGTGTGTATCAACCGTACGTGTCTCCAGGTCAGGAGAATAATTCCAGACATCGGCGAGTAGGTCTTCGCGCGATTGCACCCTGCCCTTTCTTTCTAGTAACAGACGCAGGAGTTTAAATTCGGTGGCCGTCAATTCGACGGGCTCGCCTGCGGCCGTCACCTCGTGACGCTCGATATCAAGGAGTAGCGCCCCGGCGGCAAGACGGGTTGAGGGTTTGGCGGCGGCGGACTTTGCCCGGCGCAGTAGCGCCTGGGCGCGCAGCATGAGCTCGCGCGTGTCGAAGGGCTTAGTCACGTAATCATCGGCGCCAGACTCCAAACCTTTTACCTTGTCGGCCGTCTCGCCTTTAGCGGTGAGAAGAATGACGGGTGTATCTTGGAGCAGCGCATCGGCGCGCACCATGCGTAGTAATTGCACCCCGGTGAGTTCGGGCATCATCACATCGAGGATGATCAAGTCTGGCCGGAAATCGCGTGCGAGGCCAACGGCTCGCAATGGGTCATTAAGGGTGCGGATGGCATAGCCCGCCTGCTTGAATTTATAATCCAAGAGCTCGGTGACGTCCGACTCGTCGTCGACGATGAGAATTCGCTTGAGATGTTCGGCGTTCATTGGGCAGGTCATCACTCAAACCTCAGTCGAGGGAGAGCGCCAGAGTTAGGTGACGATTGCGACGAATGTGAGACGATGAGCCATTTATATTATAAATCATTCACTATAAATTAGTTATGAATACTAGAAACACGATTGTCACCTCGTGCGGCCGCAATCTTTACACACGGCTGTTCCACGTGGAACAGCCTCCTGCCCTGCGCTTAATGGCGTGAGATTACTTAGCCCTAAACAGGACCATTAAAAGCGATATATCTGCAGGATTTACCCCGCTGATTCGGCTAGCTTGCCCTAAGGTCTTCGGCTGGATGGCCTGTAGCTTTTGGCGGGCTTCGATTCGTAAGCCATAGGCTTTAATGAAGTCAAAGCCTTCGGGCACCTTAAATGAATCTAGGTCGTGGAGCTTACGGGCATTGCGCGTTTCGCGCTCCAAATAACCCCGGTATTTGACCCGATACATCACTTCAGCCTGAACTTCCGGGGCTTCAGCGATGAATGTCGGGGGTAAATCCTTGGGGATTGAATCCCAATTGCGGCGAATAACGTCGCCCGCAATACCGCCTGGGATGGCAAGTTTTTCTAAGTATTCGATCCAATGGGACACCTTTTGGGCCTTAGTCTCAATCCGGGCTAACCGGTCGGTCGGCACTAGGCCAAATTCACGAATCTTATCCTTTAAGCGCAATTCGGCGCTACCATGATTGAATAATAGGCGAAATTCGGCCCGGCTGGTAAACATCCGGTATGGCTCTTGGGTGCCTTTGGTTACCAGATCGTCAATGAGGACCCCGATATAGGCTTCATCGCGGCCAATCACCATGGGCGTTTGGCCTTTAACCTTACAGGCAGCATTAACCCCGGCGACGAGGCCTTGGGCGGCAGCTTCCTCATAGCCTGAAGTGCCATTGATTTGACCTGCAAAGAAGAGCCCATCCACCTTTTTGGACTCTAAAGTAGGGTAAAGCTGGGTAGGGGGGGCGAAATCATACTCAACGGCATACGCCGGACGTAGCATCACGGCTTTTTCTAATCCGGGGATGGAGGCCAGCATTTGTAACTGAACGGCAAAGGGCAGGGAGGTCGAAAGGCCGTTAATATACCATTCATCTGTATTCCGGCCTTCGGGCTCCAAGTAGAGCTTATGGGCATCCTTATCCGAGAACTTCACGAACTTATCCTCAATGGAGGGGCAGTAGCGTGGGCCGACCCCGGTAATCTCGCCGCCATAGAGGGGGGAGAGGTGGAGGTTCTCTTGGACAATTTTACCAGTCGCGCTGGTTGCCTCGGTCATCCAGCAGGAGACCTGGTCGCTTCCTGGTGTCCATCCGGGAAGCCGCTCGCCGGCTTGTTCCACGTGGAACAAGTCCGCCTGCTGGCGGGTATCATGGAAGGCAAAAAGGGTGGGGGAGGCATCGCCCGGTTGCTCCTCACATTGGGTGAAATCAATGGAGGATCCCAGGATGCGCGGAGGGGTACCGGTCTTAAGTCTCTGCAGCTCAATACCAGCCTCTAAGAAACTGGCTGACAATGACTTAGCACTAAAATCCCCTAGGCGTCCGCCTTCGGTTTTGTTCGCCCCGATGTGCATCAGGCCCCGTAAGAAAGTGCCGGTGGTGACGACCACGGTTTTACCGTGAAAGCAGAGGTCGAGGTTGGTTTGCACCCCGACCACAGCACCATCCTTAAAGATCAGCCCGGTGACCTGCGCCTGGAAAATTGTCAGGCCCGGCTGAAGCTCGCACAGGTGCTTCATCCGGAACTGGTAGGCTTTCTTGTCACATTGAGCCCGGGGGGCTTGGACGGCAGGGCCCTTCGAGGAATTAAGGAGGCGGAACTGAATCCCGGTGACATCAGCGGTCAGGCCCATTTCGCCTCCCAAGGCGTCGATCTCTCGCACGATGTGGCCTTTGGCCTGGCCCCCGATGGCGGGGTTACAACTCATCTGGGCGATGGTATCGACGTTGCCGGTCAGGAGTAGGACATCGACACCCATGCGGGCGGCGGCGAGGGCGGCTTCCACCCCGGCATGGCCAGCCCCACAGACGATAACGTCATAAGGGCGGTCAGGCCCGAGGCGGATTTGTTTGTGAGGTCGCATAGGCGCTCCCTCACGAGAGGGAATCACTTACCTATGCAGAAGGAAGCAAAGAGCTTGTCCAGCATACGCTCATTATCAATGCGGCCAACAATTTCCCCTAGGGCATCCAGGGCCTCCCGGCCTCGGGCGGCGGCTAGCTCGGTCTGGATGGGGGGGCGGAGGTGGTCGGCGGCCTCGGTAAGGGCGGCGGCCGCCCGGCTCAAGGCCTCGGCGTGGCGCACCCCAACGACCAAGTCTTCGGCCCCTGGGGCGATTTCCTTGGCGATCAGGAACTCGCCGAGTTTGGTGCGGAGCGAGGTGGCATCGCGCCCATCAAGGAGGCAGGCAGAAATCTTGGTGAGGCGCGGCAGGAAATTTTTCTGATCGGCGTGAGCGGGCAGGTCCGACTTGTTCGCCACAATAAGGGTGCGCATCGGATCCAGCAGCGCCAGGAGTTCGGCGGGCAGGGTAGGGGGCTCAACCGAAGCATCGATTACCAAGATGAGCAGATGCGCGCCTCGAGCTTGTTCCAGTGACCGAGCCATGCCGAGATTTTCTAATGTCGTGCCGCCGGTGCGCAGGCCGGCGGTATCAATCGCCGTGACGGTCATAGGCAGTCCCGCGACGGGGGCCTCCAAGTAGTCGCGCGTCGTACCGGCTTCGGCACTGACGATGGCCCGGTCGGTACCAGCGAGCACGTTGAGGAGGCTGGATTTTCCGGCGTTGGGCACGCCGACCACGGCGACGCGTAGGCCTTCGCGCAGGGCGCCATCATGTCGCGCGGTTCGGGCGTATCCATTAAGTTCTGACGCTATTTCAATCAAGCGGGCCAAGGGCCCGCGCGGGTCCTCCGCAGGGAGGTCTTCTTCTGGAAAGTCGATGTGGGCTTCGAGTTCGGCGAGGATCTGTAAGGTCCGATCAGTCCATTGAGCGACCTGTCGGCCGAGTTCGCCCGCGAGCATGCGTCGGGCCGAGGCGAGGGCGCGTTCAGAGCTGGCGTGGATCAGATCCGCCACGGCCTCGGCCTGCGTGAGGTCGATCCGGCCGGCGAGGTAGGAGCGGCGCGTGAACTCGCCGGGCTCGGCGAGACGACCGCCGCGGGCGAGGCAATCTTCCGTGATCCGGCGCATGAGTAGCGGGTTACCGTGGCACGTGATTTCGAGGGAGTCGTTCCCCGTGAAAGAGCGGCCAGCGAGCCAGAGTACCGCGACGACCTGATCGATGGGCTCGCCGTCGAGGCCACGCCAGATGCCAAGGGTGGAAGTTTTTTCGGCGAGGGCATTCTGGCGACGTAGCGCCGCGGTCGCGATAGTGCTCGCGAGGGGGCCATCGACGCGGACTACTGCCAAGGCGGAACGGCCGTTGGCAGTCGCGGCGGCGACGATCGTATCAGAGGCGGACATGGGATGGCGTGAGCTGAGGTCATCCCAAGGGCCGAGGGGAGGGGAGGCAAGCGGTGTCATACATCCGCAAAAAGGCTGGAAGGGAAGGGCGGTCCTGACACAGTCCCGCGGAGACCACCGTGGAAAATCACCGCTTCCTTCTTCCTGACTCGGCTCGCCAGATTGCGGCAGCCCATGGCACTCCGTGCTATGTCTATGATCAGGCCACCCTGGAGGGCCAGGCCGACGCCATGCTGGGCTTCCCCAATGCCTTCGGCTTGACCGTCCGGTTCGCCATGAAGGCCTGCCCGAATGCCTCGGTCTTGAAAATTTTCGCTCATAAGGGCCTCCATTTCGACGCCAGCTCCGGCTGGGAAGTTCGCCGAGCCATCCAAGCCGGCATCCCCGCAGACCGGATTTCACTCTCCTCCCAGGAGTTGCCCGAAGATTTCGCACCTCTCCTTAAGAAGGGCGTGCACGTGAATGCCTGCTCTCTCCTCCAATTGGAACGGATCGGCAAGGCGCTCCCAGGCCATGAAGTCGGCCTGCGCTTTAATCCCGGCCGCGGTTCGGGTGGCACTGGTAAGACCAACGTCGGCGGGCCGGACTCCTCTTTTGGCATCTGGCATGAGTGGGCCGATCAGGCGCAAGCCATCATCCAGCAGTACGACCTTAAGGTCGTGCGCATCCATACCCATATCGGGTCCGGAAGTGATCCGGTCATCTGGCAGGAGGTCTCGGCGGCGAGTCTCGCGCTCGTTAGCCGCTTCCCGAGTGTCCGGACGTTGAATCTTGGTGGCGGCTATAAGGTCGCGCGTGTTGCCTCGGAAAAAGGTACCGACCCGCAGGTCGTGGGTGCCCCCGTCAAAGTTGCTTTCGAGAAATTCGCCCAAGCCGATGGAAGAAAACTCCATCTCGAAATCGAGCCCGGAACCTTCCTCGTCGCCAATGCCGGCGCGGTGCTTTCCCGCGTCCAGGATATCGTCTCCACCGGAGTGCGTGATTTCCTGAAGCTCGACTCGGGCATGACCGAAATTCTCCGCCCGTCCCTTTACGGCTCTCAGCACCCAGTGCACCTGTATCCGGCCGGAGCGGTCGGTGCGGCCAAGCATTATGTCATCGTCGGGCACTGTTGTGAATCGGGTGATCTCATTAGTTGTGCGCCGGGCGAACCAGAGACGCTGGCGACGCGCGCGCTCCCGCACGCGACGGCAGGTGATCTTTGCGTGATCGGCGGAGCGGGTGCGTATTGTGCTGGTATGAGCACGAAAAATTACAACTCTTTCCCAGAGGCGCCGGAAGTGTTGCTGCGTCGCGATGGAAAGTTCGCGCTGATTCGTCGTCGCCAGTCTCTCGAGCAGATTATTCAGAACGAACTGCCGGCCGAAGGACTTTAGCCATGGCTTTGGCTTCCCCGAAACTTGGGCAACTCGTGCCCGACTCGCCGCATGCGACCGTGGTCTGCTTGCCCACCCTCGCTGATGTGGAGAGTTATGAGCGTCGCGAAGCGCGCGTTTGGGATTTATTGCGCGGCGGCTACCCACGCTTTGTCCGGAACGCGTTAGTCGAGCTGGCGGCCCGCAAGGCGGCGCATCAGCTCGGTCGCAACGGCGAACTTTTCCCGCTGACCTCCGCTGCTTCCGCGCAGCGCTTAGCGGAGCATGCCGAGTCGCCGATTTCTTCCCTGGAGCAGGTGGGCGACTGGTGTCTCTTAACGACCCCGGCTGGTGCGGCGGCGGAGCGGCTCGGTAAATTAATCCAGCACACGGGCACGCTGATTTCATCCCGACAGGCCGAAGCTTGGCTCCAAGGGTCAGTCGCTCAGCCACCAGCCGCGGCGCTGAGTGGCGTGCGGGAATCATTGTCGCCATATTTCATCGGCGTCGCCCCCGGCAACCTACTGATTGCCACTTCCGGCATGAATGCCGTTGATGCGGCACTCGCCGCCGTGAATGCGGTGCAACGCCCGAGGGGCCGTAAGGACTGGATTCAATTAGGTTGGCTCTATGTCGATTCGACCCGCCTCTTGGAGAAGGCGCTGGACGCGCGGCATCATTTTGTCGCCGACGTGCGGGACCTGGATGCTGTCGAGCGCTTATTGGCGAGCGATGTTATCGCGGGTGTATTCACGGAGGTGCCGAATAACCCGCAACTAGAGACGGCTGATGTCCCCGCCTTGCGCGCCCTTTGTGATAAGTACTCAGCCAAATTAATTTTGGACCCCAGCAGTGTCGGCGTGGCCACCGTCGATGTGCTGCCTTATGCCGACATGGTTGCCTCTAGTCTGACTAAATACGCTGCGGCCGAGGGAGATGTCATGGCTGGATTGTTGGTGGTGAACCCGAGGGTGCCCGATGCGGATATTTTGCTACGGGTAGCCCGCGAGCGTCACGAGCCCCTGCATTCGTTGGATGTCGATGTGCTAGCGAACCAGGTGGGCCGTCTCGCCGAAGTTTCGCGCCGCATGTCGGCGAATGCCGCAGAGATTGCCCGCCGGCTCGCCGCCCATCCAGCCGTGTCGCGGGTGCGCACGGCCGATCAGGGCCCGACGGCTTCCGCTTATCGGCAGATTCAGCGCGTCGGTTTTGGCGCAGGGGCACTCATCACCCTGGAGCTACGGGCGGACATGCGTCGCACGTACGATCGGCTGCAGGTGATCAAAGGACCGAGCTTCGGGCTTCGCTTTACGTTGGCGGCACCATT
>Ga0136642_1000012_pt1 | contig 135750 bp, 125 predicted proteins | sample LowCatLa1302831Y_FD_115313 | JGI IMG/M metagenome (GOLD analysis project Ga0136642, IMG submission 115313) | Freshwater microbial communities from Lower Cathedral Lake, Yosemite National Park, California, USA - 13028-31Y | ecosystem: Environmental > Aquatic > Freshwater > Lake ... | reverse complement strand
CGAGCCACTGGCCCCGGCCATAATGGCGTTCGGTTGTGACATAGCCAAAGCGGACAGACTGTGCCGTCTCCTGCACCACGTCTACCTCGACAATCGCGGGTAGCATGAACGGCGGCAACCCGGGAAGATTGGGCAACTTAAGCCCCAAGCCGAGTCGATCGCCGACGCGGACGGGCCGTCCCTCTTCTTCAAACTGAGTCCGCCGCACCATGACGTCATCCGGATAGAAACGATAAGCCAGTAAGGCAGCCTTGACGCGCTCGAAAGCTTCCGGGGACCACGGACCAAGGTCCTGACGGTGCGCATCCCGGAATATCGCTTCCGCAGGCGAACCAGCGGCGATGGGCGAATAACTTTCAGGAGCTGGCGGCGTCGGTCCAGCGAAGGCTGGTGCCTGCGCCGCGAGCCACAAGGCGCCAAGAAGATTAAGTGACCCATGGATTGTGGCCATCTGAGGAATAGTGAGAGACGGCCACCCGAAGGCGAGGGATGCCGTGTAGGCGAGGCCGAGAAGTAGGCCTGGCACGAGGAAGTAGAACGGCACGTGCCCAATGCTGGCGGGTACCCGCGCGGCCCAGAGTAAGAAGCCAATCGCGCATAGGGCCACACAAATTGCCTCGAAGCCGCTGGGATGTGATGGATTGCTCCGCAAGGCAAAGCACAGTGCGGTCGCGGAAGCGCCAGCGATATAAAGCCAGATGCCGCAGGCACGGACACGCGATGGTGACAGCGGACGTTCCGTCGCGGCCATGGCGAGGGGCAGCACTCCGAAGGTAATCGCGAAGTGAACGGTGGTCAATGTAGCGAGCGGATCCGGGAAGCCGGCGAAGGTACGATTATAGCGCGACCACACCCAAGCTGTCGCCGCGACAAGCGGACCAGTCGCGGCCATCATCTCTAAAAGACGGCGCGACAGCGGCGCGAGGTCATCGGAGAGAAAACGGCGAAGCCCATGTACCCAGAGCCAGAGCGCAAAGACCAGCGCCGGCGAGGCGGCCAAGGCAGGCACGAGCCCTGGCCCGTCGCACACCGTGTCCGCAACCAACCAGACCGCTAGGGCTGGCCATGCCGCGCACCTTAACCAAGCGGGGAAGCTCTGGTCTAGGTGCTGCGCCCAGACCAAGGCGAACCAGAAGCAAAACGCTGCGATAATCTTGAACCAATCGACGGCAGCGAGAAGCTCCATACGCCGAGCCTAAGCCGACAAAAAAGGCGGTCAAGGGAGGTCCCTTGCCGCCTAGTCTTTAATTAGAATCCCTTCAGAGCTTCAGGCCAAGTGCTTCAGAAGCAGTCGCACGCTCTTCGAGTAACTCCCTCTCGGTGATCGCGATTTTCTCCCTGGAGAAGGCGTCGAGCGGGAGACCCTGCACGATTTCCCAAGAGCCGTCAGCCTTGGTGCGTAGCGGGTAGCCGAACATGATACCCGGCGAGATGCCGTAATCACCCTTGGAGAGAACCGCCACGGAGTGCCAGTCGCCAGTGGGCGTCGGGAAGTGAAGGCTCCGCAAAGTGTCGAGGGCGGCGTTGGCGGCAGAGGCAGCGGAAGAGGCGCCGCGGGCCTTGATCACTGCAGCTCCACGCTTCTGCACGTCGGAGACAAAAGTCTCCTTGAGCCAGGCGTGGTCGGTGATGACCTGCATGGCCGGCTGGCCGCCGATGGTGGCGTTGGTGAAGTCAGGATACTGCGTTGAAGAATGATTGCCCCAGATGGCGATGTTCTTGACGACGGAGTTATGAGCGCAGGCCTTGCCTGCGAGTTGCGACTTGGCGCGGTTCTCGTCGAGGCGCGTCATGGCAAAGAAATTCTCCGAGGGAAGATTACCGGCGGAGCGCAGCGCAATCAGGGCGTTCGTGTTGCAAGGATTTCCTACGACGAGCACTTTGACGGTCTTCTTCGCGCTACGCGCAATGGCTTCACCTTGGCCGATGAAAATCTTGCCGTTGATGCCGAGGAGGTCCTTGCGCTCCATGCCGTCCTTCCGGGGCACAGCGCCGATGAGCAGGCACCAATCGGCGTCTTTAAAGCCTTCGTTCAGATCGCCGGTAGCGACCACGTCAGTGAGTAAGGGGAAGGCACAGTCCTGAAGCTCCATCACGACGCCGGCGAGGGCGTTAAGGCCAGGCCCGACTTCAATCAGATTAAGCGCGACCGGCTGGTCAGGGCCGAAGACGGCGCCGGAAGCCAGGCGGAAGATGGCAGCGTAACCGATGTTACCGGCGGCGCCGGTGACCGCGACGCGAATGGGGGACTTGGAGGCCATAGAGGGACGCCTATCTAGTTAGGCCAACCCCTCGGAGTGAAGCGGAAACTAAAGGCCTAGCTCGCCTTGCATTAAATCGTCGGCGGCCGGTGCAGACATACTATCCCGGACCAGCTGGGAAAGCGGGGCCGCGGAACGCCCTTCCAGCCCGCAAAGCGCTCGCAAGATGAGAGCGGCCGCCAAGGCGTCATACAGAGCACAGTGATACCGCCGCCGAGCGGGCGGGCAGTGCTGGACGGCCAGCGCATCAAGCTTCGCCCCCAGCCGTAGAGATGAAACCAGGGCGGATAGACGAAAGTCACCTAGGCTTGGCGCCCAAGCCCGAGCCAGCCGGCAAGTATCCACCCAGGGGCCCCACTCGGCAACGGGAGCGGCCTCGCCCACAAAAGCCGGCACCACCGAGGGGCGCGGCCAAGTTCCGCGGAGTAGACCTGCCTCCACTGAGGCGTTGTGGGCAGCGAGTAACCCAGTTTGGCGCAAGGCAACCCACTGGGGCCATGCGGATTCAAACGGCGGGAGTCCCTTGAGGTCCTTTGCTCCTAGTCCGTGGCACTGTGTATCGATAGCGGGGACCGGCTGGCGGGCGGCATGCAAGCTGGTCGAAGCGGAGATGACTTCACCATGCATCATCGTGGCCACGCCAAACTCCACCACGCCCGTGTGGACACTTCCCTCAAAGTCGACGACATGAATCGGGGTGTCTGACCAGACTGGCGCGAGGGTGCTCATCGATTCAACGCCATTCATGTCTCGGATAGCGACCTTTGAGTTCTTTTTTAACACCTTCGTAAGAGCCCTTCCAAAATGCATCGAGGTCGGAGGTGCGCTGCTGGGTGCGACGAGCGGGCGACTGGATGCAGATAATCATCGGAATCTTGCCCAGACATACTCGCAGTTTACTGCCTGGAAAATCGTACAGTTCCTGAACGGTGGCTTCGATTTCTGCGGTCGCGTCCTCGGTGTATTCGATTTTGGCCGGATGCTTTTTACGGGGTAAAATGATGCGCTCGGGACAATAAGAATCCAAGGCCATCGCTTGTTCATGGGTCAGCCAACCACGCACCACTCCGAAGACTGGCCGGTCGCGAATATCCCGATAGGCGACCGCTCCCGCGCAGACTTCTTCGATGACCATTCGACGGGCGTCCTCATCGAAGGCCGGGATGCCGAGTTCGGGGCAATGTTTGGAAAGGAAATTAACGCGTCGAATCCAGGCATCCACCGAAGGATCCCATTTCTCCAATTCCAGGCGGCCCGCGGCGACCTCCGCCGCAAGAATACGACTCGCGGCATCGGAAGGCGCATCATCGCGCTCCTTGGACTCAAGGACCAAGTCGCGGAAGCGTCGCTCGGTGCGCGTCACGACCCGGCGCTGGGTGGCGTCATAGCGAACCTGATTCACCGAGGTAAAATCATCCGGGAAAAGTTCCTGCAACCAGGATTCCTCCACGGCGGTGGCCAAGGACAGGTAGGTGGTGACGCCGCCGCGGGCCTGAATTTCGTCGACCTCGGCCGCGACAAGAAGCTTGGCGTTGCGAATGGCCGACTCTCGGCGGAGTTCGCCGCTTCGGCCGTGGACGAGCGCGCAACGCAATGTTCCGGCATCCAGCCGAACGGCGAGACGGTCCGAGAAACCCAGCAGGATACACCGGCGGACCGAAGCTGGATCGGCCACTTGGTCGCTGACCGGAAGCCCCTGCCCTTCGGCGAGGCGGAGAAACTGTCGCGCAGCTTGATCGGCTTGGCGGGCGGCCTGCCCATGGACGCCAAATCGATCACAGGCATCGGCATCAAACTTCATGTCGATGGCGCGCTGTAATAAGGCTAGGCGAGGGAAAAAGTCCGATCCATCTTCTTGCTCTACTGAATCCCGAGCGTTCTCGGTGCGATCGTCTACTTTCCGAAAAAGAATATCGCGACCTTGGGCCAGACCAGCGATGCGACAGACTTCAAAGACGCAATCAAAGTCGCCCGCAGCCAGCAACATGCGCGCGTACCGTGGGTGTGCCGGAAAGACCGCCATCCGTCGGCCGATCGGGGTAAGTTTCCCATGAGTATCCACCGCCCCAAGATCTGCCAGCACCGCCAAAGCGCGCTGGAGGGCTTTGTCCTCCGGTTTTTCATACCAGGGAAAGGTCGCCGCATCGCCCCATCCGGAGGATAGTAATAACAGAATGGTCTCCGAAAGATCTACCCGGCGAATCTCGGGGACTTCGCGGAGCGGGCGAGCCTCTTGATCAGTTTGCGACCAAAGTCGGATACAACGCCCCGGGCCAGTGCGACCGGCGCGACCCGCACGCTGCTCCGCAGAGGCTTGGGAAATTGGCTCCACGAGCAGCGTGTCGATGCCGCGATGCGCATCGAAACGGGCGATACGAGCCAAGCCAGCGTCGACGACGGCGCGGACGCCGGGAATCGTCAACGAGGTCTCCGCGACATTGGTCGCCACAATGACTTTTCGGTTCGGTCCAGGCTTGACCGCTCGATCTTGTTCCTCGGGCGGTAGCTCGCCGTAAAGTGGAAGAATCTCCACCCCGCCCGACTCCGGCAGATTCCGGACGGCACCGATGGTGCGCATGATCTCATAAGAGCCTGGCATGAAGACCAGAATATCGCCTTCGGCTTCTTCCTGGAGCAATCGGCGCACCTGCTCGGCAGCGGCATCCCAAATCGGCCGAGCGGAGTTACGAGGGAGATGTGTGTACTCGATCTCCACTGGATAAGCCCGCCCATCGGCGGCGAGGGTCTCGGCCGAGCCAAGCCATTTCGCCACGCCCTCGGTATCCAGGGTGGCGGACATCGCCATGATGAGAAGGTCAGGGCGCCGGGTCTCCTGCAGTCGGCGCGCCAAGGCCAGCGCCACGTCAGAGTGAAGATTCCTTTCATGGAATTCATCGAAGATGACGGCCCCGACACCCTTGAGCTCGGGGTCGGAAGCCATCTGTCGAAGCAATAACGCTTCAGTCACGAACTTGATGCGCGTCTGGGCTGACTCGACCCGCTCAAAGCGAATCTGATACCCGACCTCACCACCCAGCCGGACATTGCGCTCCTGCGCGATACGTGCGGCTAGTAAGCGGGCGGCGATTCGCCGCGGCTGCAAGACGATGATCTGCCCTTCGACCAATCCCAAATCCAAGAGCATCTGCGGAATCCGCGTAGACTTGCCTGAGCCGGTGGGAGCGCGCAGGACGAGTCGCCGGACGCGACCACAGGCGGTAGTGAGGCCGTCTTTCAAGTCATCAATCGGCAAGGCTTGCTTCATGTCACGTCGAGGTGGATCAGGCGGGCGACGGCCCTGCCCTGCCGAACCGTAATCCGGGCGACCGTCACGGGAAGGTTAAACCGTCGCGGGCCGGCGCTACCAGGGTTTACGCACAGCACGGCACCCTCTTGTTCGATTTTCGGGATATGCGTATGCCCCGTGATGATGATATCGGGACGCAACGCCCGCTCATCCAATGGAAGGTGCCCATGGTGCGTAAGGATACGCAGGCCGCCGACCAATTGCAGGCTACTTAAGGGTAGGCTTTCATCATCATCGCAGTTCCCAGCGACGGCATAGCAGGGAGCAATTTCCGTGAGTTGCGGCAAAATTAAGGCACCGCACACGTCACCTGCATGGAAGATGACGTCGCACCCCTCCAAGGCGAGGATGGCCTCGGCACGAAGGCGACCATGCGTGTCCGAAATGACGCCGACTTCAATCGACGACTCCACGATCAGAGTGGACGGCGAAGTTTACCGCCAGGGATTGGACGTAACGCTGTAAACTCAGCGCCGATGGTGTCTCTGAGTTTCTGCTTCAATCCGGCAGGCAATGCCTCAACCGCATCCGTGAATTCCTTTTCGCCGGGGAAGGCCGTCTTACCGATTTCAGCTATAGGCTGGGTCGGCATGGATGTATCTGGGAAAGCAAAGGCTTCAGGACGGCTAGCTTGGCTCGCTTCGGCTTCCGCGGCCTCAATATCTAAAGGAGGGAGAGATTCTTCCAGTAATCCTGAATCCTCAATCGGCACATCGACGACCCGCGAAGGCGTCGGAGCAGTGGCGGCAGGGGCAGCGACAACGGCCGGCTCAGGCGACGCTGGCAAGGCTACGGCTGGCTTTATTTTTTTTTGGCCGGGCTCCCGAGGGAGACCAGCTGCGGCGGCGGCGATGTCTTTAATGAGGCTATCTATTGACCTCGATCTACTTTGCTCGATGGCCTTGAGTAACGTCACCTCAAAGTTGGCTCGAGGCGAAAGCCCCGAGCGAATCCCCTGCTCGCCTTCTTGGAGGCATTCCAGCAAGCGGACTAACTGCTCGGTGGCTAATTCGCCGCCAAGTAAGGCACTCGTACCATTAGCGCGGACGGCCGCCAGCGTCGCGGAACGGACTCGGGCCTGTAAGTCGCCCAAGACTCGTAAGAGATCTCGTCCCTCAGCGTGGAAGGTGTCGCACAGGCTAAGGACGGTCTTGCCGTCACCCGTCGAGATAGCCCGGCAAAGCTCTGTCACCTGCTGGGCAGAGGCTAAACCGTAAATGGAAAGCACGTCGGCTTCCGTGATCTTCTTTCCGGCAAAAGAAATGACCTGATCCAGGATCGACTGGGAGTCGCGCATGCCGCCGCCGGCCAGACGGGCGATAGCGGTGAGCGCGTGCGTATCGGCATCAACCCCGTCAGCCTTAACGATACGGGCGAGCTGGGCGGCGATAACTTCTTCGGAAATCGGGTGAAATTCGAGCCGCTGGCAGCGAGAAGTAATCGTCGGGAGAACCTTGTCGGCCTCCGTCGTCGCCAAAATGAACTTCACCCAGGGCGGCGGCTCTTCGAGCGTCTTCAGCAGCGCATTGAATGCCTCCTTGGTCAGCTGGTGGACTTCATCGATGATGAATACCTTAAAGGGACAGTTGGCGGGAGCGAATTGGCACTCCTCGCGGATCTTCTGGGCGTCTTCCAGCTTTCGGTTGGAAGCCCCGTCAATCTCGATGACGTCGAGGCAGTTACCCTGCTCGATGGCTAGGCAAACCGGGTCGTCGAGGGAGAAGTCAGCCTTAGGGCCGCCGGCGCAATTAAGCGCCTTGGCGAGAATACGGGCGGTGGTCGTCTTACCCGTGCCACGGGGACCGACGAAAAGATAGGCGTGGGCCATGCGCTTCGTCTCGAGCGCATTGCGAAGCGTTTTGACGATGTGCTCCTGCCCGACCAGTTCGTCGAAGCGGCGGGGGCGCCAGCGGCGCGCGATGACCTGGAAGCCGGGTGCAGACACTGGCTTCTAGGTAAGGTCGGGCGAAAGGACTGTCAACGGGGCAAACCCGATTTATTCCCACTCAATGGTCGCTGGCGGCTTCGAAGAGACGTCATAGACCACGCGGTTGATCCCCTTCACCTCATTGATGATACGCGTCGAAGCACGCTGGAGCACATCGTACGGCAAGCGCGCCCAATCAGCAGTCATCGCATCGGAAGACGTCACTGCACGGAGCGCGCAGACATTGTCATAGGTACGACCGTCGCCCATGACGCCGACGCTACGGACGGGGAGGAAAACGGCGAAGGCTTGCCAGACTTTGGCGTATTGACCGGAGGTGCGAAGCTCACTGATGAAAATATCGTCGGCCTTCCGGAGGACTTCTAGGCGCTCCTTGGTAATGTCACCGCAGACGCGAACCGCGAGACCGGGACCCGGGAAGGGGTGGCGCCAGACCATGTCATGGGGCAAGCCGAGGGCTTCCCCGAGGGCCCGCACCTCATCCTTGAAGAGCTCGCGCAGGGGCTCGAGCAGCTTGAGTTTCATATGCTTCGGCAGGCCGCCCACATTATGGTGGCTCTTGATCGTCGCAGCTGGGCCACCGTTGGGCGAAAGCGATTCGATGACATCAGGATACAGCGTACCTTGGGCGAGGAACTCGACCTTACCCTTCTTCTTGCCCTGGATCTCCTTGATGGAGCGTTCGAAAACCTTGATGAACTCGTGGCCGATAATCTTGCGCTTACGCTCGGGGTCGGTGACGCCCTTGAGTTTGCGGAGGAACACCTCCGAGGCGTCCACGACCCGGAGGTCGACCTTGAACTTGCCGCGGAACATCTTCTCGACCTGGGCACGTTCGTTGAGACGCAGCAAGCCGTTGTCGACAAAGACGCAGGTCAGCTGCTTGCCGATGGCGCGCTGAATGAGGGCCGCCGCGACGGATGAATCCACGCCGCCGGAAAGACCTAGAATCACCTGAGAGTTGCCAACTTTCTCGCGAATTTCGCGAACCGCCGTGTCGACGTAATCATCCATCTTCCAGGTCGCCTTACAGTGGCAGATGCGGAAAAGGAAGTTGCGGAGAATATCAATGCCGCGTTCGGAGTGGGCGACTTCCGGGTGGAACTGGATTCCGTAAAAGCGGCGCTTGGGATCCTCAATCACGGCGCATTCGGAATTCTCCGTGGCCGCGACAGCCTTGAAGCCGCGAGGTAGGCGGGTAATTTTGTCGCCGTGTGAATTCCAGACCCGCAGGGGTGACTCGAGCCCCTGCAGAAGTTGGGAGCCCTTGCGGAAGGAGAGCACGCCATGACCGTATTCGCGGTGGGAGCTGCTGGCGACATTGCCGCCCAACATCTGACCCATCAGCTGAACGCCGTAACAAATGCCGAGCACGGGTAAACCCATCTCGAAAATACCCGAGTGAGGGTGAGGCGAGCCCTTGGCTTTAACGCTATCGGGGCCACCTGAAAGGATGACGCCGACGACGCCGTCCGCACGGAGAGTCTCCGGGGTGACGCTGAAAGGGTAGATGCGAGAGTGTACGTTGCACTCGCGCACGCGGCGGGCGATGACCTTGGTCAACTGCGAGCCGAAATCGAGAATAGCGATGGACTGGGGAGCCATGGGTGGGAAGTTAGGGGGATTCAGAACTTGAGGCGAACATTGTTCCATCCGCAGCGCGGGCAGGCGGCCTCCTCGCGACGACGGGGACGCACATAGAGCACGTTGCAACGGATGCAGGAAAAGGCGGAGTTGATGCGGCGGTGATCAGAAAGGATCACATCACGCCGATCATACCAAGCCTGCAGCCCCAGCAGCACGAGCGCGGCCAAACCGGCCAGGAAGGCCAGAAAGACACCGAGGTCGACGGACTGTAACATGAAGGCTGGGGGAGGTTCTAAAAAGGCGAGACGCGCCGCCGGGGGGGGCGGACGCGTCTCGGGTTCAAGCCTGCGAAAGAGGCTTAGGCCTGAGCGCTAGCCGCGGCGGCTTCTTTCTTCTGCTTCGGCTTGCGAGCGACCTTGGCCTTCGGCGTCATGGCAGGGGATTTGTCGTCCTTGGCCACGAGTTCGATGAGTGCGGTCTCAGCAGCATCACCCTTACGGGCGCCGAGCTTATAGATACGGGTGTAGCCACCGGTGCGGGAGAGGAACTGCTGAACGCGCTCTTTGAAGAGCAGGTGACAGGCATCTTCGTTGCGCATCTTGGCCAAGGCCAAGCGGTAGTAGTGAAGCTTGACCGACTTATCGGCAGACTGTTCGGCCTTCTTAGCGAAGGTGATCAGGTGCTCAGCGTAAGGACGGAGCGCCTTGGCCTTCGACAAAGTCGTCGTGATGCGCGCATTGGTGAACAACGCGGCGGCGAGATTGGCGATGAGCGAACGGCGGTGAGCCGTCTTAACGCCGAGAACGTGATTGTGGGTGCGGTGACGCATGAGGGTAGTTGGGAGTCCGGATTATGCGTTGACGCCCTTATCGAGCAGACCTTCGTTGATTTTCTGTCCGAGGGACAGGCCGAGCTGTTCGAGCTTGGCCTTGATCTCATTGAGGGACTTTTTGCCGAAGTTGCGGTACTTGAGCATCTCCTGCTCGGTCTTCATCGCCAGTTCACCAACGGTGTTGATGTTGGCGTTGTTGAGGCAGTTCGCAGCGCGGACGGAGAGTTCGATTTCGTTGACGGACATGTTGAGGAGCTTGCGGAGGCGGTTGCTCTCTTCGCTAACTTCCTTCTGGCCGGTTTCGAATTCGACAGAGTCGGCGGCGACCGTGTCAAAGACTTCGAGGTGGTGACGCAGGATGGCCGAAGCTTCCTTCAACGCTTCATCAGGGGTGATGCGACCATCGGTCGAAATTTCGAGCACGAGCTTATCGTAGTCGGTCTTGTCGCCCGAGCGGGTGCTCTCAACGGAGTACTTCGCAAGGGTGACTGGAGAGAAGAGGGAATCGACGGGGATGGAACCGATGGCCTGGTCGGCCTTCTTGTTTTCCTCGGCGGAAGCCCAGCTACGACCCACGGTAACTTCAAGGTCAGCGTAGAAACGACGCTTGCGGTCTAGCGTGCAGATCACCTGGTCGGGATTGACGAGGGTGACCGTGGCGCCCTTGGTTTCGAACTTGATGTCCGAAGCCTTCACGGCGCCGGTCTTGTTGACGTCGATGGTACCCTTGAAAGCTTCGCGCTTATTGGCCTCGGTGCGAATACGGACCTTCTTGAGGTTCAGGACGATTTCGGTGACGTCTTCGACGACGCCTTCAATCGGCTGGAATTCGTGCTGCACGCCTTCGATGGTGACGGCCGAGATGGCAGCGCCTTCGATGGAGCTTAGCAGGATACGGCGGAGGGAGTTGCCGATGGTGTGTCCGAAACCCGTTTCGAACGGATCGGCGAAATACTTGGCGTAGGTGGGGGTCGCCGAAGATTCCTCTTTCTTGAGGTTCTTGGGGCGTTGAAATTGTCCGAGTCGCTTGGTCATGGCTGTAGTTCCTGGTGTGGTTTTGTGGGTTTGATCAGCGGCTGTAGAATTCGACGATAATCTGGACGTTAACGTCCGAAGGGAGTTCTTCCTTAGCGGGCTCGCGGACGATCTGCCCGTTGAGCTGCTCAGGGGAGACCACGAGCCAAGCCGGAGCCGAGCGGCCCTGGCCTTCTTCGACAGCGCGCGTGGCGAGCTGCTTGGAAGAGGTGCGGTCGCGGACTTCAATCTTTTCGCCGGGTGAGGTGGCGTAGCTGGCGATGTCGACCTTGTGGCCGTCAATGCGGATATGGCCGTGAGCCACGAGCTGGCGAGCAGCCGAGCGCGAGTTGGCGAAACCAAGACGGAAGACGACATTGTCGAGACGCGTCTCGAGGATGCGGAGGAAGTTGTCACCGGCGACGCCGCCCATGCGCTTAGCGCGAGCGAAGGCCAAGCGGAACTGCTTCTCGGTCAAGCCGTACATCATGCGAAGCTTCTGCTTCTCATTGAGGCCGACGCCGTATTCGGAGACCTTGCGGCGGGTCGTCTTGCCGTGGATACCCGGAGGGTACGGACGACGCTCTTCACCCTTGGAGGTGGGGAAAATGTTCTGACCGAAGCGACGATTGAGCTTCGTGGTGGGACCAGTATAACGAGACATATTTGTGTTTTATTTGTGAGAGGTGGCGGATGGATAGGACCCGCCCGGTTTGCCATAGCCGGACGGTAATGCGAAAGATAGAACGATCAGACGCGGCGACGCTTGGGCGGGCGGCAGCCGTTATGCGGGATCGGAGTGGTATCGAGAATCGAGGTGACGTTCAGGCCGAGCACCTGGAGGGCGCGGATGGCACTGTCGCGACCCATGCCCGGTCCCTTGACGCGGACGGAAACATCCTTGAGGCCGTGAGCCATGGCGAGCTTGGCGGCCTCCGAGCAGACAACCTGCGCCGCGTAAGCCGTGGACTTGCGTGAGCCGCGGAACTGGTGGCGACCAGCGCTACCCCAGGAGATCACGTTACCGCTAGGGTCGGTGATCGTAACCTTGGTGTTATTAAAGGTAGCCAGGATGTGGCAGATGCCGGTCGTGATGTTCTTCGAGCCTTTAGCACGACGAACTTTCACTTCACCCAGCTCTTCGCCGAGGAGCTCCTTGGCGGTAATTTCTTTGCGCTCAGGGGCGGCGCTTTCAACCGGAGCAGCCGCAGGAGCGGTGGCCTCGGGGGCAGCGGCACCGGCTTCAGCAGCAGGGGCCTTCGGCTTCTTGGCCTTAGGGGTCTTGGGGGCTTCTTCGCTCATCGTAAAATAATGTTAGGAGATAGGATTGGCTTACTTCGACGGCGCGGCGGCGACGCCGACGGTCTTGCGCTTGCCCTTACGGGTACGAGCGTTGGTACGCGTACGCTGACCGCGAACTGGGAGGCCGCGGAAGTGGCGGAGGCCGCGGTAGCACTTGATCGCTTGGAGGCGCTTCAAGTTCTGGGCGATGTCACGACGCAGGTCGCCTTCGCACTTGTACCCCATACGTACGATGTACTCGACGATCTTGTTAAGCTGCTCCTCGGACAGGTTCGAAGCGCGCATGGCGGGATCGAAGCCGAGAGCATCGCAAATCTCTGTGGCACGGCAGGGGCCGATACCATAGATATAGCGGAGAGAGATCTCTACTTTCTTGTTGTTGGGAATGTCTACGCCGAGGATTCGTGGCATGGTGTCCGTGCTGTTTGGAAGGTGGGAAAGAGGTCGGAACTTGGAGGTTCTGGTGGGATTTGAAAGCAAAAAATGCGGTTTAAACGAGGGTGAGGATTTCAGCCCCTATTTCGGTGACCAAAACAGTGTGTTCGAAGTGGGCAGAGACCTTGCCGTCGCCGGTCCGAGCCGTCCAGCCGTCGGGAGCCATAATAATCTTATGGGTGCCTAAATTAACCATGGGCTCGATGGCTAAAGCCATGCCAGGCAATAATTTAGGCCCAGTTCCAGCCTTACCATAGTTAGGAATTTGGGGCTCTTCGTGCATCTTGCGACCCACGCCATGTCCTACGAAGTCCCGGACGATACCATAGCCGCCCGAGGTGAGGGCTTGTTGGATAGCCGCAGAGATGTCCCCTACCCTGTTGCCTGGCTTAACGGCCGCGATGCCCGCCATGAGTGATTTCTCCGTGTCGATGCAAAGCTGGCGAGCCTGCGGGGCCACACTGCCCACCATGATGGTCCGGGCATTGTCGCCGATGAAACCGTCGCGGCGGACGACAACATCCAAGGAGACCAAGTCACCGTCCCGGATAATCCGGTCGCTGGCGCCGATGCCATGGACAATTTCGTCATTCAAAGAAATGCAGACGTACCCGGGGTAACTTAGTCGTCCCACGACATAACCGTGGCAGGCGCTTTCACAGCCATGACGTACCATCAAGCCACGGGCAGCCGAGTCTAGCCCCGCCGTGGAAATTCCCGGCACAACTAGGGTGGCCAAGTCGTGCAAGACGCGAGCAGCAGCGACACAGGCCGCACGCATGCGACTTACGTCCTCAGCCGACTTCAGATCAATCATGCCAACTGAGCTCAGTGAGCAAACTTACCCCAGTGATTCAGGCCCCAGGCAATGACACCGAGCGTAAACAGGATCAAGCAGGTCTTCTCGAGGGAGCCGAGCGCTGAAGACTCTGCTTCAGTCCGCAGGCCCGCAGCCGGCACCGGGATACTGCCAATACGACCCTTCTTTAAGAAACCTTCGTAATTGCGTTGGAGCAGGAAAGTTTCGACTTGGCGCATCGTGTCGAGCATCACGCCCACGGTAATCAGGCCTCCCGTGCCACCCAAGAAGGTAGCCAAACGCATCGGGAAACCCATCTGAGTGATGAAGAGATCGGGCATCAGCGCGATCATCAAGAGGAAGAGCGAACCCGCCAGCGTCAGGCGAGTCATGACGAAGTCTAAGAACTGTGCAGTCGGCTCGCCTGGGCGAACGCCGAGGATGTAACCGTTATTCTTTTTGAGGTCGTCTGCGATCTGTACCGGGCGGAACATGATCGAAATCCAGAAGTAGCTGAAACCAAAGATGAGCGCCGAATAAATGGTGTAGTAGTAGGCGTTATTACGCTGGAAGACTTCGGCCATGTTGTGGAGGAAGGCCAGAGTCGGGGACAGTGTGCTCAGCGGGTTGAGCAACATGGGCGGGAAACTCATGATGGCGCCGGCAAAGATGACTGGCATCACACCCGCGTAGTTGACCTTGAGGGGGAGGTAGTTGGTCTGGGCACCATACATCTTACGACCAACCATACGCTGGGCATACTGAATCGGGATTTTGCGGACGGCCTGGTTGATGGCGACCATCGCAGCCGTCACCGCAACAAACAAAAGAATCATGCCCGCCGCTTTTTCCCAGCCGTGCGAGTTAGCAGCACCGGCACCAATCTTACCACCGAACGTCATGTCGACAAACGAAGTGAGAGCGCCGGGAATGTCGGCGAGAATGCCGACGGTAATTAGAACTGAAGTGCCGTTACCGATACCGCGCTGCGTGATTTGCTCGCCCAGCCAGAGCATAACAATGGCGCCAGAAGTAAGGAGGCAAACGCCCAGGGAAATGAAGAGCCACTTTTGCTCCATCACGACGATAGTCCCGGTGAAGTTACCTAGGCCGAGAGCCTGACCGACTTGCTGCGGATTACAAAAGGCGCCAAGCAGTAAGGCGGACTGCACAATCGCAATCAAGATGGTGAGGTAGCGAGAATACTGGGCCACCTTCTGACGACCGACTTCGCCCTCCTGCTGGAGGCGGGCGATCGACGGGACCACCGCAGACATCAGCTGCATGATAATCGATGCGCTGATATAAGGCATGATGCCCAAAGAGAAGACGGCACCCTTTAGAAGTGCGCCACCCGTGAACATATTATACATCGCTACCACGCCGCCCGACGACTTGTCGGCCATGGAATGGTAGTATTCCATGATGTCCTTCGGGTCGATACCGGGCAGCGGGATGTTTGCGCCGATGCGGGCAACGAACACCAACGCCACAGTCGCAAGTAACCGAGCCCGGAGCTCAGGAATCCTCCAGCAGTTGGCGAAGGCCGTGAACATCGAGGACAAAGGCGAGCCGAGGCTCACTCAGCGGCGGTAGCCGACTTCTTGGATTCAATCAAGATCGCCTTGCCGCCGGCTTTTTCGATTTTAGCTTTCGCTGAGTCGGAAAAACGATGGGCTTTGACGGTCACGGCGCGGGTAATTTCACCGGTGCCGAGAATCTTAAGGAGAAGCGCAGCCGAACGAAGGACGCCAGCGGCCTTGAGTTCTTCGAGGCCGAAGGTCTTGCCTTCCAATTCCTGGAGGTCACGGACGTTCAGCACTTCGTAGTCAATGCGATTGATGTTATTGAATCCGCGCTTGGGCAAGCGACGGTAAAGGGGCATCTGACCGCCTTCAAAGCCAGGACGATGGCCGCCGCCGGAGCGGGCCTTCATACCTTTGTGGCCTCGACCAGAGGTCTTACCATGACCGGAACCGCGGCCGCGGCCGAGAACCTTATGGCGGTGAGTGGAGCCCTTGATGGCGGGCAGTGAATGGAGCTTCATGTCTTTGTATTCCGCTTAGGCGCGGAGAGCCTTGATTTGTTCGAGGGTACGGAGCTTAGAGAGTCCGTCCAAAGTCGCTTTCACGACAGCCTGAGGATTATTGGACCCCATGGACTTTGAGAGGACGTCTTTGTAACCTGCCACTTCGAGGACGGCACGAACACCGCCGCCGGCGATGAGACCAGTACCAGGGGCAGCCGGACGGAGCATGACGACGCCACCATCGGCGTGACCGATGACTTCGTGCGGAATCGTGTTACCACGGAGATTGACGCGGACGAGGGCGCGGTGGGCGCGGTCAGTTCCCTTGCGGATCGCATCAGGAACTTCCTTGGCCTTACCGTAGCCGACACCGACGCGACCCTTGCCATCACCTGCCACGACGAGCGCAGCGAAGTTAAAGCGGCGGCCGCCTTTGACGACCTTAGAGCAACGATTGATGTGAACGACCTTGTCGTTGTATTCCGAAGCGGGGGCATCGTTGCGGTTATCGCGACGAGGACCACGTCCAGGACCACCAGGGCCAGAACGGCGGCCACCGGGACCACCAGGGCCACCGGGACCACGACGATCACCGCCAGGGCCGGAGCGACTAGGGGCAGAAGGGGCAGCAGGAGCCGCCGAAGGGGCAGCGGAAGCCGCAGCGGGTTTATTATCTTCGCTCATGTAATTAGAAGCTCAGGCCGGCCTTGCGGGCGGCGTCGGCGAAAGACTTGACGGTGCCGTGGTAGCGGCGGCCGGCGCGATCGAAGACCACGGTCGTGAGACCTGCGGCCTTGGCTTTCGCGCCGAAGGCTTCGCCGAAGGTACCAGCTCCACCCACCGTCGGGCGAAGCTTTTGGCCACGGAGATCCTTGGAGGTGGTGGCGAGCGAAACGAGGGTGACACCCTTGTCGTCGTCGATGGCCTGTGCGTAAAGGTGCATGTGGGTCATCTTTAGCGCCAAGCGCGGACGAGCGGCGGTGCCGCGAACCGTCTTGCGGATGCGCCAGCGGCGCTTTTGCGCCAGGAGATTCTTCTTCTGCAGTTTCATGGAATGTTTTCGGTTCGGGCTGATTAGGCCGTCTTCTTGCCCTCCTTGCGGCGGACGTATTCACCTTCGACGCGGACGCCCTTGCCTTTGTAAGGCTCAACAGGCTTGTACAGCTTGATCGAAGAGGCGACCTGGCCGACCATGTGGCGATCGGCGCCAGAGATGAGCAACTTAGTGCCATCCGTCACGACGACGGTCACGCCGGCGGGGACGGTGTAGCGAATCGGGTGGGAGTAACCCAGCGCGAGATCGAGGACATTACCCTTGAGGGCAGCCTTGAAACCGACGCCTTCGATGAGAAGGGTCTTGGAGTAGCCAGTGGCCACGCCTTCAACCATGTTACGGATGATGGCGCGGATGGTGCCGTGAAGGGCGCCAGCGGTGCCGGCTTTCACGATTTTGCCATCCTTATCCTTAACCTCGGTGAGGTCAGTAACGTTGACGATTTTAGCGTCGACGACGACGCCGACTTCCTTGGGGAAGGGCTTCGAGAGTTCACCCTTGGGCCCCTTGACGACGACGACGTTGTCCTTAACGGCAACGGTGACTTTGTCGGGGATATTGACGGGCTGCTTACCAATTCGGCTCATAACGGTTCTTGTAGGGTTGAGGTCGGGGTTACCAGACCTTGGCCAGGAGTTCGCCGCCGACTTTTTGGCGACGGGCTTCGGCGTCAGTCATGACGCCTCGGGAGGTGGTGAGGATGGACACACCCATACCGCCGATGACTTTCGGGACGGATGAGTATCCAGCGTAGACGCGGCGACCAGGGGTCGAGATGCGTTCGATGCTGGTGATGGCAGGGACGCCAGCCACGTACTTGAGAGTAATCTCGAGCACAGGAAGGCCATCGCGCTCAGCCTTGCGGGCGGAAGCGATGTAACCGGCATCGGTCAGAATCTTGGCGACGCCTTCGCGGAGGCGGGACCACTGGGTGGTGATCGCGGCCTTGTTGGCCTGCGAAGCGTTACGAATGGAGGTCAGGAAATCCCCGACGGTATCAGTTGAAGCGGACATGGTTTTGTTTCTTGGGGATTACCAGGAGGCCTTGGTGACGCCGGGAATCTGGCCGTTGAGCGCGAGCTCACGGAAGGTGATACGGGAAAGGCCGAACTTGCGGATGAACGCACGAGGACGACCAGAGATGGAACAGCGGTTCTTCTGACGAACCTTCGAGGAGCTGCGCGGGAGCTCACCAAGCTCACGCTGAGCAGCGTAGAAAGCTTCTTCGCTGACCTTGGGGTCAGTAAGGACTTTCTTGAGCTCGGCACGCTTGGCGGCGTACTTCTTGACGAGACGGTCGCGCTTGAGGGCGCGCTGAATGACGGACTTCTTGGCCATGCTAGTAAGTGGGCTGGAGGTTAGGCCTTGGCGGCGGTGGCGGCGGTGGCAGCGGCCGCATCAGCGGCGCTGGAACGACGGAAAGGCATACCGAGCAGGCGGAGCAGCTCGCGACCTTCGTCGTCGGTGTTGGCAGAAGTCACGATAATGACGTCCATACCGACGTTGGCGCGCTGGGAACCATCGGCCTGAGTCTCAGGGAAGATGGTGTGGTCAGCGATACCGAGCGAATAGTTACCACGGCCGTCGAGACGGTTCGAGGTGCCGCGGAAGTCGCGGATCATCGGGAGGGCCACCGCGGTGAGGCGAAGGTAGAACTCCCACATGCGAGCGCCACGGAGGGTAACGACGCAACCGAGCGGCATTCCTTCGCGGACCTTAAAGGCAGCGACAGACTTGGAAGCCTTGGTGATGATCGGCTTCTGGCCGGAGAGCTTGGTGATATCCTTGACGACTTCGGCCATGTGGCCCTTGTCGGCTTCGGCCTTGAACGCGGAGTTCAGGACGATCTTCTTCAGGTTCGGGACCTGATGGATGTTAGTGTAACCGCGGCTCTTGATGAGCTCGGGGACGACCTTCTCGAGGTAGACCTTCTTAAGGTAAGGGACAGATGCCATGGCGTATTAAATCTCGGGTGGTTTCGTAAGGTTTACTTGGAGGCCTTCGCAGGCTTCTTGGCGCGGCGGGCATCCCAGAGGGAGCCGAGCATCACGTTAGAACGGTGGATCGGGGCTTCACGCTCGGTGATGCCGCCCTGGCCGTCCTGCGTTCGCTTCAAGTGGCGCTTAACAAGGTTAAGGCCCTCGATGGTGAGGCGCTCGTCAGCACGGTTGTAGCTGACGACTTTTCCGCGCTTACCTTTTTCGGCGCCGGAGATGACGACGACTTCGTCGCCCTTTTTGATGTCGGTCTTGGACATGGTTTTCAGAGTACCTCGGGAGCGAGGGAGATGATCTTCATGAAGTTCTTGCTGCGGAGTTCGCGAGCAACGGGCCCGAAGATGCGGGTGCCCTTAGGGTTGCCGTTTTCGTCAAGAATGACGACGGCGTTGGTGTCGAAGCGGAGGTAGCTACCATCCGCACGGCGAATCGGAGCGACGGTGCGAACGATGACAGCACGGCAAACCGAGCCCTTTTTCACCTGGGCGTCAGGAGTGGAATCCTTGACGGAGCAGATGATGATATCGCCCACGCCGGCTGTGTCGGTCAACTGACCGAGACGACGGATCATGCGGACCCTGCGGGCCCCGGTGTTATCGGCTACTTCGAGCCGGGAGAGCATCTGAATCATGTTATAAAGGGCTTAGTGTTTTAAGGTGAGGTCCGAGCTTCAGTCTTCGATGGACTGAGCGGCGATCTTCGCAGCTTCGACGACACGGATCACGCGCCAGCGCTTGAGTTTGGACAAGGGGCGGGTCTCCATGATTTCGACCTTATCGCCGGGCTTGCACTCGTTCTTTTCGTCGTGGGCGTGCAGGACGGTGCGGCGCTTGACTTCCTTCCCGTAAACGGGGTGAGGAACGGTGTACTGGAAGTTGACCTTGACGGTCTTGTCTCCGGAACGGGAGGCGACTAGACCCAGGAGGGTCTTACGGTTGGAGCGGGACTCGGACATCGGGAAAGCGGGTTAGGGTTGGGTTTACTTCTTCTTGGCAGCGACAGACTTGCCAGAAAGCACGGTCATGCAGCGGGCCACGTCACGGCGCAGAGCGCGGAAGCGGGCCGGGTTTTCCACGGCGCCAGTGGCCTTCTTGAGGCGGAGGCTGAGAAGCTCTTCGCGGGCTTCGCGAATGCGCTTCTGCAGTTCGGCGGGCGCCAATGGGCGGATGGCCGTGGCGGCGGTGGGCTTGTCTTTCTGGTACTTGGACATCGGTGAAAAGGGTCAGTGGTGGTTGAGCGGATCGAAAGGCTTAGTACTTTTCGAGTTCTTCGCGGGCGACAAAGCGGCAGCGGACCTGCAACTTGGTGTCGGCGAGGCGCATGGCCTCGCGAGCGACGGAGATAGGAACGCCACCCACTTCGAAGAGCATGGTGCCTGGCTTGATGCAGGCCACATAGAGTTCGACGCTGCCCTTGCCAGAGCCCATGCGGACTTCGGCTGGCTTCTTGGTCACAGGCGTGTGAGGGAAGATACGCATCCACATCTTGCCCTTACGCTTCAGCGAGCGGGAGATGGCGATGCGGGCGGCTTCAATCTGATTAGCCGGGAGACGGCCACGATCGAGGGACTGGATGCCGAAGTCGCCGAACGCGAGGGTGTTGCAAGCCGTGGCGTTGCCGCGGATCTTGCCCTTGCGATGCTTGCGCCACTTGGTGCGGGCGGGTTGGAGATTGGCCATGTTGGTCTAGTTAAGTCGGAGGGTGGACGGAACGGCTTAGAACTCGGAGTCCTTGGTGCAAATCCAGCACTTGATGCCGACCTTGCCGGCCAGGGTGCGGGCTTCGGTGAAACCGTAATCGATATTTTCGCGGAGGGTATGGAGCGGGACGCGACCGACGCGAGCGGACTCGACGCGGGCGATTTCAGCGCCACCGAGACGACCGCCGAGGCGGATACGGATGCCATCGGCACCGTTGGTCATGGTGGTCTGGACGGCCTTCTTCATGGCGCGGCGGAAAGAGATGCGGCGTTCGAGCTGCAGGGCGATGTTCTCAGCGACGAGCTGAGCGACCAAGTCAGGGCGCTTCACTTCGTTGACCTCGAGAATGATGTCATCGATACGAGCCTTACCGGCAACCTTCTGGATCTCGGCGCGGAGATTCTTGAGCTCATCGCCTTTACGGCCGATGACGACGCCTGGGCGGGCCGTCCAGATGCGGACGCGAACCTTGGGGCCTGCGCGTTCGATAAAGATACGAGGCACAGCGGCCTGACGGAGCTTCTCCTTGAGGAACGTGCGGATGCGGTAGTCCTCCAAGATGTTAGCGGGGAAATCGCGCTTGGTGGCGTACCAGCGGGATTCCCAGTTACGACGGACGGCTAGACGGAAGCCGATAGGATTTACTTTCTGGCCCATTGTGCGAAATTACTTGGTGGCGGAGCCCAAAGCCACGCGGATGTGGCTCATGGACTTGTGGATAGGGTGAGCGGAGCCGCGAGCTGCGGGCATAGAACGCTTGATGACTGGACCTTGATTGACCGTGGCGGAGACGATCACGAGATCGCTGCTGGACAAGTTGTGGTTGTTCTCGGCGTTGGCCATGGCGCTCGCGAGCGTCTTGGCCAGGAGGCGGGCGGACTTGCGGGGGATGAAGCGCAGGAGCTGGATGGCTTCTTCGGCCGGAAGGCCTTGGATTTGGCGCGCGACTTCTCGCACCTTCTGGGGCGACATGCGGGCGAAACGGGTGGTGGCGTGTACTTCCATGACGTTAGTTAAAATAGGGTTCAGATGCGGGGGTTAGCGCGGGGGGTGACAAGGTCGCCAGAGGTGATCTGGGCGGAGGAGTCGAGGGAAAGAATGAGTGCCACCGAGCGATGAAGCCCAGCTTCGGCGATGACGACGGCGCCGAAGGCGCGACCATCACGGCTAACATTGCAGACCGTGCCGGGGCGAAAGCCGCGGTCGTGTCCGCCATCCAAGACAACCAAATCCGTCGAGCGGGCAGAAATGACCGCAACGACCGGACCCTTGCCGTCCGCCTCCGCCGTTCCCAAGGTGCGGGCTTCCGCGCCGACCGCGGTGGCGGCGACGAGAAGGGCAAACATGGAGAAGGCGGTGCGCACGGTATGGGTTTACTGAGCTTCCTTGCGGGAGGGTTGGGTGTGCTGGCGGAAGGTACGCGTAGGAGCGAACTCTCCGAGCTTATGGCCAACCATGTTTTCCGTCACATAGACGGGGACGAAGGCTTTGCCATTGTGAACCTCAAGATTGAGGCCGATGAAATCAGGAGTAACCGTCGAGCGACGAGACCAGGTCTTGATCGGCTTACGGCTGTTGGCCTTCTGGGCGACGGTGACCTTGTCGACGAGATGAGCGTCGACATAGAAACCCTTTTTGCGAGAGCGTGCCATTTTAGGAGAGTGCTAGGAGGGGTTAGACCTGCTTCACCTTCCGGCCGTTGCGGCGGAGGATGATTTGGTTGTTGGAGGCCTTCGCCTTGGTGCGCGTCGGGAAACCCTTCGCAAGCTGTCCCCAGGGGGACTTGAGGTGCTGGCGACCGCCACCACCCTTTTTCTTACCACCGCCACCACCGTTCGGGTGATCGACAGGATTCATGGACATACCACGCTGACGAGGGCGGATGCCCTTCCAGCGGCTACGACCGGCCTTACCGAGGCTGGCGTTGTGGTGATCGACGTTGCCGACGATACCGACCGTGGCGCGGCAATCGGCGTTAAGGTAGCGCTGCTCACCGGAAGGCATGCGCAGAATTGCGCGGCCGTCTTCGATGCCGAGGAGCTGGGCGAAGCCGCCAGCAGAACGGGCGAGCTGGCCACCCTTACCTGGGCCGATTTCGATGCAGTGAATGAAAGTGGCCGGAGGGATCAGGCGCAACGGGAGGGAGAGGCCCGGGGTGAGCTGCTCCTGAGCGGTGTTGGTGCTGACAACCTTGTCGCCAACCTTAAGGCCATCCGGAGCGAGGATGTAATTCAGGGTCTTGTCGGCGTACTCGATCAAGGCTAGATGCGACGTGCGGTTCGGATCGTATTCGATGCGAATGACGGTGGCAGGCTGGTCGAGTCGGTCGCGACGGAAGTCGATGGTGCGGTAAAGCTTCTTATGGCCTCCGCCACGACGACGGGAGGTGATGCGGCCGTAGCAATTACGGCCCATAGCACGGTGATTACTTTCCGTGAGGGCAGGCACGGGGCGACCGGCGTGCAGCCCCTCGGTCTTCACGCGCACTAGGAAGCGCGTGCCGGGGGTGATAGGACGATGGGTTACGATGGGCATGACTTTGCGACTCCGAAAGATTAGGCGAGGGAGATGACGTCGCCCTTCTTCAGGGTGACGATGGCACGACGAGAGTTGGTCTCGGTGAAAATCGAGCCACCCGAAAGGCGGCTGCGACGCAGCTTGCCCTTACGGATGAGGATATTGATCTTCTCGACGGTCACCTTAAAGGAAGCCTCGATGGCCTTCTTGATTTGGGCGCGGTCAGGTCCAGGGAGGACCTCAAAGACGTACTTGTTGGCTTCGGCGAGGCCGGAGGCCTTTTCCGTTAGGATTGGGCGGCTGATGATTTCAGAAGCGGGCTTCATGGGATGGCGGTCTTAGTTTTTGGCGCGCTCGAGGACCTTCTTCAGGCCATCTTCCGAGATCAGTATGCGCGGGGTGCGCACGAGATCCAGAGCGTTGAGATTGGAGGAATTGGAGAAAATCGCGCGGCTGAGGTTGCGGCTGGCGCGGAGCACCGGCTCGGACCAAGAGCTATCGACGACGAGCAGGCGCTTGCCGGCAGGGCTCACGTTGGTGAGGACCTTGGCGAAACACTTGGTCTTAGGCTGAGCGACTTCGAATTTTTCGATCACCGAGATACCACCGTCAGCGGCGAGCTCAAAGAGCGCTCGCTGGAGGGCTATTTTCTTGGCCTGAGCGGTGATGGTCTTGGACCAGTCGCGAGGACGGGGACCGAAGACGATACCACCCTTATACAGCTGGGGGGCGCGCTTGTCGCCGTGGCGAGAACCGCCGGAACCCTTCTGTGGGAGCATCTTCTTACCAGAACCGGAGACTTCGCCGTAATCCTTGGTCTTGGAAGTACCCTGGCGCTTATTGGCCTGGTAGGAAACGATGACCTGCTTGAGCAGAGCAACGCCCTTGGTGCCTTCGAAAGAAGGAATGTCGAATTCCTTCTCGGTGAAGGCGGTTCCGTCGGACTTGTAAACTTTGAGCTTCATAGCGCTGAGATGCTGAGTGGGTTACTTGGCGGCGATGGCCTTCTTGGCCGGACGAACGAGGACAACCTCGCCGTTGGCACCGGGGAAACTGCCCTTGATGAGCAGAAGGTTTTTTTCCGCGAGGACTTGGACGACGCGGAGGTTCTGGACAGTACGCTGCACCTGGCCCATGTGGCCCGGCATACGCTTACCCTTAAAGACGTGACCAGGAGTCTGGCGCATGCCGATGGAGCCGATTCGGCGGTGCATCATGTGACCGTGGGAGTCAGGCTGGCCATCCATGTTGTGGCGCTTCATGACGCCCTGAAAACCACGGCCCTTGACCGTGCCGATCACGTCGACCATCTGGCCGGCGGTGAACTTCTCGACGGTGATGACGTCGCCGACCTTAGCCTCTGTGGCACCGGCCTGGCGGATTTCGTGAAGATGGGTGTGGGGCGCGATGCCCGACTTGCGAAGGTGGCCGACTTCGCCGGCCGACATGCGGCTCTCCTTCTGGGGACCGAAACCGATCTGGACGGCATCATAGCCATCCTTATCGACGGTCTTTACCTGGGTGACGGGACAGGGGCCCGCTTGGACGACCGTGACAGGGACGAGGTTATTGTCCGCGTCATAGACCTGGGTCATTCCGATTTTTTTACCGAGTAGCTGGTGTTTCATTTTCTAAGAGGCAGGTGGCTGTTGAGGCCGTTTGGTCATTGCTGACCTGCATTAGGCTTGGGATTTCCTTGCGGAATCTTGGTCCTGATAGAGGGGCGTTGGCGGCCTGCGTTGGGTTAGAGGTTAATGTGGAAGGGTTGAGGAGTTAGACTACGATGTTGATGTCAACCCCAGAAGGTAGATTGAGCTTCTTTAGCTCGTCCACGGTCTGGGCATTAGGCTCCATAATCTCGATCAGGCGCTTGTGCGTGCGGATCTCGAACTGGTCCATCGACTTCTTGTCGACGTGGGGGGAGCGGTTGACGGTCAGGCGGGAAATGTCGGTCGGCAGCGGCACGGGGCCGGAGACGCGGGCGCCAGTACGCTTGGCGGTGTCGACGATCTCATTGGCGGACTGGTCGACCATGCGATAGTCGAAGCCTTTGAGCTTGATGCGGATTTTAGTGCGGGCCATCGGGAAACGGGTATGTTGGGGGTAATTAGGTACGGGCCGGGGCGCGCGAGGATGTCTCGACGACCTGCTTGAGAATCTGGGCGGGCACCTGCTCGTAGTTGGCGGGCTCCATGGAGTAGGAAGCGCGGCCCTTAGAGAGGGAACGGACGTCCGTGGAGTAGCCGAACATTTCAGCCAGCGGGACGCGGGCCTCGATGTTGCAAAGTCCCATCTTGGTTTCCATGCCCTGAATCTGGCCGCGGCGGCGGTTAAGGTCACCCATGATGTCGCCCTGGTATTCTTCCGGGGTGACGACTTCGACCTTCATGATTGGCTCGAGGAGGATGGGCTTAGCATCCTTCATGGCTTCCTTGAAAGCGAAGATGCCGGCCATCTTGAACGCCATTTCGTTCGAGTCCACTTCGTGGAAGGAACCGAAGATGATGCGGGCCTTGAAGTTAATCACGGGGTAGCCAGCGACGGTGCCGTTATTAGCAGCTTCAAGAATCCCTTCGGTCGCAGGCTTGATGAATTCCTTAGGAATGACGCCACCGACGATCTCGTTGACGACTTCTTCGCCCTTCTCACCAGGAACGCGCGTTGCGACCGGGTTAGGCTCAAGTTTGATTTCAACGTGACCATACTGACCACGGCCACCCGACTGGCGGATGAACTTACCCACGCCTTCAGAGGCCAGGTTGATGGTTTCGCGATAGGAAATCTGAGGCTTACCGGACTTAGCCTCGACCTTGAACTCGCGCTTAAGGCGGTCGACGATGATTTCGAGGTGAAGCTCACCCATGCCGGAGATCAGGGTCTGGCCGGTTTCTGGGTTGGAAGTCACCCGGAAGGTAGGATCTTCCTGGGCGAGGCGCTGCAGGCCAAGGGAGAGGCGCTCTTGGTCACCCTTCGAGTTAGGCTCGATGGACATCGAGATAACGGGCTCGGCGAAAGTGGTCTTCTCGAGGATCAGGTCGTCTTCGGCGGTGAGGGTGTCGCCGGTGGCGATATCCTTCGGTCCGATAATCGCACAGATGTCGCCGGAGTAAGCGACGTCGATTTCTTCACGGTCCATCGCACGCAGGAGGACGATACGCGAGATGCGCTCATTCTTACGGGTGCGGGGATTGTAAAGGGCTTCACCCTTCTTGAGCTGGCCGCGATAAACGCGGTAGAATACCAACTGGCCGACGTGTGGGTCGGACCAAAGTTTGAAGCAAAGGCCAGTGACCTTGGCTTTGTCGTCCGGACCAATGGTGATTTCCTTGTCGCCGTCGTCGGTAAACGCCTTCTGGGGGCGCATGTCGATCGGGGAAGGCAGGAAGTCGACGACGCAGTCGAGGAGCATCTGCACGCCCTTATTTTTGAAAGCGGAGCCAGGGATGACGCCGATAAAGTTGAGCGAGAGGGTGGCCTTACGGATACCCGTCCGCATTTCCTCAATGGTGACTTCCTCGCCGTCGAGGTACTTAGCGGCGAGAACGTCATCGAAGTCAGCAAGGGCTTCAATGAGCTTGGTCCGCCAGAGTTTGGCTTCGTCCTTTTGCTTCTCGGGGATGTCGATCGTATCGAACTTCATGCCCTTCGGGTCGGTCTCGTCGTAAAGGTAGGCGGTGTTCTTGATCAGATCGATCATGCCTTTAAAATCTTCGCCTTGGCCAATCGGGATAAAGAGGGGGTGGGCGTTGCCTTTGAGCTTCTCCCGGATGTCGTCGACGGCACCGAAGTAATCGGCACCCGTGCGGTCCATCTTGTTGACGAAAGCAACGCGCGGGACGCCGTACTTGTTCATCTGGCGCCAGACGGTTTCCGACTGGGGCTGAACGCCAGCAACGGCGCAGAAAACGGCGACGGCACCGTCAAGCACGCGGAGCGAGCGCTCCACCTCGGCCGTGAAGTCCACGTGGCCCGGGGTATCAATGATATTGATACGATGATCGATGTTCGCGAAATGACCTTCCTTGGTTTTCCAACCAGCGGAAATAGCGGCCGCGGTGATCGTGATGCCACGCTCGCGCTCCTGCTCCATCCAGTCGGTGGTGGCGGTACCATCATGCACTTCACCCATCTTATGCACCACGCCGGTGTAAAAGAGGATGCGCTCGGTGGTGGTCGTCTTGCCGGCGTCAATGTGCGCGGCGATACCGATGTTACGCGTGTGCTCCAGAGGGAACGCTCGCGTGGGAGAATTAAGGGGAGAGAGGGTGGACATGGTCGTAACCAGGTATCGGCCTAAAATAAATTCAGAGAAGGGTTACCACTTAAGGTGAGCAAAGGCACGGTTGGCCTGAGCCATCTTATGGGTTTCTTCGCGCTTCTTCACCACGTTACCGGTGTTGTTGTAAGCATCGACGAGTTCAGCGGCGAGGGCTTCCGACATCGTAGTTCCCTTGCGACCGGCGGCAGCAGCAGCGACCCAGCGCAGCGCGATGCTGTTCTGACGATCATGGCTGACTTCGACGGGAACCTGATAAGTAGCACCACCGACGCGACGGCTCTTCACTTCGAGCTTCGGACGGCAGTTCTCAAGGGCGCCGAGGAGCAACTCAACGGGATTACCCTTCATCAGCTTTTCGCTGACCTTTTCGATCGCGCCGTAGACAATCGTCTGGGCGATAGATTTCTTGCCGGACTTCATCACGACATTGATGAGCTGGCTGACCAGGGGGCTGCTGTAGCGAGCGTCCGGGAGGTGGGCGCGTTTATCGGCTTTGCGACGGCGAGACATATTCGAAGGGAGTTAGTGGCGGAAACGGATTAGGCCTTCTTTTCCTTCGGACGCTTAACGCCGTACTTGGAACGAGAGCGACGACGCTTCTCGACGCCGGAGCAATCGAGAGGGCCGCGGACGATGTGATAACGGACGCCCGGCAAATCTTTCACGCGGCCACCACGGACGAGGACCACGGAGTGCTCCTGGAGCTTATGGCCTTCATCAGGGATGTAGGAGATGACCTCTTGGCCGTTCGTGAGGCGCACCTTGGCGACCTTGCGTTGAGCCGAGTTCGGCTTCTTCGGCGTTCGGATCATGACCTGCACGCAGACGCCGCGGCGGAAGGGCGAGTTGTTCAAGGCAGGCGACTTCGACTTGGCCTTGGGTTGGACACGCGGTTTACGGACGAGTTGGTTGATGGTAGGCATGGACCTCGGTAAATAGGGAAAAGAGGGTTTGGGCATAGGCGTCGGAGCCCCTCATGCAAGCGGAAAGTGCGTGGATTTTAAGGTTTCTTTACTCCCGTCTCCATTACCCCAGTAGAGTGGCTTTTTTGGAGAGACAATTCCCGAGCCCCACGCCATTAACTAAAACCCGTCCATGCTCCCCTCACGTCCGATCGCCAGCCTTCTTCTCGGGATGTCATGCCTCCAATGCCTCGCCCAAGCCCCCGTCGCCCCAGCTGGTAAAGCCGCCCAGGTGCCCACAAAAGCCATCGTTGAAGAGAAATCGAATGAGGGAAATGACGCGGAAACCATTCTTTTGGCAGGATTGCCTAATCTTAAGGAAAAACAGGCGATTTTGAGCTATGCGCGCCAAACCTACATCAAGGCCGACCTGATTAAGGACCCTGTCCTGCTACAAATGGTCCGCCTGGCCTTGGCTAAAATCGAAGATCAGCCCGAAAAAGCAGCCTTTCTGCGCCAAGAACACCTCAATAAGCTCGCCGACTATTTCACCAAGCTCGCCATGGAGGCTCAGGATGCTGGTCGCCAGGCGGACGTCCTGCGCTTTGCCCAGGTAGCGGTACGCTGCAACCCCGCCAACGCTAAGTCTAAGTTGTTCTATGCCAACTTTTTACATTCAATACAGGGGCGGACGGATGACGCGATTCAAACCCTGCGGCACGGGCTCGAATTCCTAGCCATTGATGACCCCTTAACCAAGGACTATCTCGACCGTTATTTCCAGCTCCTACAAGCCCGCGAACGCGACCAAGAGGTCATCGATCAAGGGCTGAAACTACTCCGGGAGAGCAAGCAGCTAAGCCCGCATGTCCGCGAATCCCTCTCCTTGGCCGTTGCCACTTCTCTCTACTGGACCGGGCGCTACCCCGATGCGGTGGCCATGGTTAATGGCAATGGCTTGGACGCACAACCCAGCGGGCTTCTCCTCAAGGCGCGGGCCCTGTTTGAAGGAGGTAAGACGCAGGAATCCATCAGCCTACTTGAATCCAAAACCTCCGCGTTCAAAGGTCAGGCTCGCGACGCCGTCCTCTCCCAGCTCGCCCGATTCCATCTTCTACTAGGTAAATCCCGGTTCGCTTTGAACGTCACCCAAGAGCGCATTTCCGCCGACGAGAAAGCGCCCTTCCCACACATCCAGAAGCTGCAGCTACTCGACCGCCTCAATTTAAAGGATGATTTTGATAAAGAGCTTCGCCTTATCTTCGCAAATTATGCCGGTAATTCTTCGGCGATGATCGCACTGGCAAATTTCGCCGCAGAAAAAGGCTACGCTGACCTCACCGGCGCCGTGGCCACCTCTGCGATTAACAACAGCCTAGAGCGGGCTCCCTTCGCCGCCCTCCACCTCGAAGCCCTGCTCAATGGCACCGACCCGAATCAGGTCATCATCCAATACCAACAGGTCGTCGCCGCAGACAGGGCGTTCTTTAAATCCAACGAAGCCGTTGTGCAGGCACTCATTGGCATCGCCTACCACGCCCGCCAGAAAAAAGACGATGTCATCGCCAAGCGCGATCATGATATCGGTGATCGCTACATCACTGAATTCCTCAAGGCAAAGGATCTCGGCCCCGAGGCTTATCGTTCCGTCGGCCGTCACCTCCGCTTAATCCGGGCGAGCGATAGCGCCGTCCGCGTGCTTGAGGCCGGCGTCATCGCCTATCCGCGCCACTCCCAACTCCGTGCCGACTTCATCGCGGCGCGCATCCTCGCAGGGCAGACCGTTGAATACGGCTCCCGCAAGTCCGTGGCCGATGAACTCGAACTCCTTCTCGAGATGCGCCGTCCCTCTCCCGCCATCTGGCAGGACGCGATTGCCTGGCTCCACTCGGAGTCAAAAATCTCGCCCGAACGTCTGCGTAAATTGGAAGCTAGCATTGCGCCGCTCATTCGCACCAACCTCGACCCCGAGGCCCTGTCTGGTCGCTAATACCCATGGGCCTAGCAACTAGACGGGCGGAGCTCATCGCCGAACTCGAGCCCTTCTCCGATCACCACGAGCGATTCCAATATGTCATCGACCGAGCGAAATCGGCGCCGACGTTGCCCGCGGAATTGAAACTCGACGTCTTCCTCATCGAGGGCTGCACCTCAAATCTCTGGCTAGTTCCCTCGCTTGAACAAGGCGTCTGCCGCTTTCGCTGTGAGGCGGATTCGCTCATCACCAAAGGAATCGCCCACCTTGTCTGCGAATTCTACGACGGTGCGGCGCCCGCCGAGGTGGCCGCCACCGACGCCGACTTTCTCTCGACCGTGGGCGTGACTCAGCACTTGTCGCCCAATCGACGAAACGGGCTGACCAATCTGGTCGCCAAGATACGTTCGTTTGGCCGGGCGTCCATTCCTGCCTGATAAGACCTAGTGGGCGGCCTTAAAAACGGCTTCCCTGACGAATGAAATTTGCGAAGTGCCGCTACTCGCTTCTTATGGCTGCATGAGCCATAAGCCCACCCTTGCGCCCGCCACGCCAAATCGTGGCCTGCTCACGCTCTGCATCATCACGCTTTGCTGGTCGGTACTCGTGCTCCAAGCAGGGGGCTTCACGACAAGCATCCATGCAGGCATGGCCTTCCTCGACTGGCCGCTCTCGAACGGCAGCGTTAATCCGCCTGGCTGGCTAACGGAGATTGATAAATTCGCCGAACATTCCCACCGCCTCGCCGCCGCCATCCTCGGCATCCTGATTATTATCATCGCCGTCATGCACAGCCGAGCCGAGACGCGCCGGCGCGTTAGGTTCGCGGCCTATGCCCTAGTCGGTCTCGTTGTGATGCAGGGCGTCCTCGGCGGACTCCGCGTACTGCTCGACAAACTAAACGTTAACGGTGAGAGCAATCTGAAGGCGGTCTGTTTCGCCGTGGGCCACGCGGTCAATGCGCAGCTCACCCTTGCGCTGCTCGCCTTCATCGCCCTTTCGCATAGCATCTCTTGGCACACAGCGAAAAAAGATACCGCCCGAAAAGTGCGGCGGGTTGGAATCACTGCCGCCATCCTCGTCCTGTCGGTAATTCTCGCCGGTGCCATGATGCGCCAAGGCCATTGGACCATCTGGGTTTCCAGCCCAAGCGAAGGCGTCTTCCTGCCCTCGGCCGGCGAGGGCCATGTCTGGTGGATTAACGCCCTCCACCGCAGTGGAGCCCTCTTGGCTGGACTGTCGGTGATTATCTTTGCCGTGATGCTCGCCCGCCGTGGCTACTCGCTGGTTCGCTGGTCATCTTTAATTGTGCTACTTTCTCTGCAGGTGCTACTCGGCATCCTGAGCATTCAACTGCCGAACAACCCGCACGTCCGCACCGTGCACCTCGTCGTGGGTGCGGCCCTCTTCTCCAGCCTTTGCGCCACCGCCGCGCTGGTTCACCGCCGCGCGGTCGATCGGCGAACCTAAGCCTTTGGCGTCCGATTTGCCTTTAACCCGACTGCCAAAAGCCCCACGACAACTGCATGAGTGAACGCGCCGGATCTTTGCCTGCCGCCTACTGGGAGCTAACCAAGCCTCGGTTGTCGTTCCTATCGGTGCTCACGTCTCTAGCCGGCTACTTCTGCAGCGCCCCGGAACAAGGCGTCGATGCCCGCGTACTTGTCTCCCTCGCCATCGGTACGGCACTGGCAGCTGGCGGCTGTGGGGCGGTAAACATGTGGTGGGAGAGCGACGCCGACGCGAAGATGGAACGAACCCGCAACCGGCCGATACCCGCCGGTATCATCCGCCCAGGAGCGGCCCTGCTCTTCGGGATGCTGCTCCTCGTCCTCGGCGTCGGTCTGGTCTGGAACGGAGCTAACCCGCTCGCGGGAGCCCTAACTGCGGCCACCGCCATCTCCTATTTATTTTTTTACACGCCACTCAAAACCATGACCTCATGGTGCACGCTCGTCGGCTCTCTGCCCGGGGCGATCCCTCCCATCATCGGCACCGCATCCAAACTCGGGCAACATGGCGGCGGCGCTCACATCGATACGATGGGCTGGCTGCTCTTTGGACTCCTCTTCTTCTGGCAGGTCCCTCATTTCATGGCCCTCGCGGTAATGTGCCGTGAAGACTATGCCCGCGGAGGCTTCAAGGTGGCGACCGTCGACGACCCCTCCGGTCGCTCGGCAGCACGCTGGGCACTGCTATTCATCATCCCGATGCTTTTCGTCGCCGGCGCCATCGCCACAATTTTCTTCCCGGGCTGGACCAGTCCCTACGTCTGGATCTCCTTCATCGCGGGTGCTTGGTTTTTCAAGTTGACGCTGGATTTCGCCCTGCCTCAGCGACGTACCGCGGTCGCCAAGCCGTTATTCCTAGCCTCGATCTTGTATCTGCCGGTCGTCCTGTTGACTCTGACGCTCAATCGTCTTTTCTGAAGCGCATGGAAGCGCGCGCTACCAAGGACCGCCTGCGCGCGGAGCTCAAGGCCCGCCGCACGGCCCTAACGCCCCGTGAATTACAGGTTGCTGGCGATGCCGCCGCTCGCCTCATCACGCAACTCCCAGAATGGAAGCAGTCGAAGACGATCTGCCTTTATGCCTCTTTCGGTGGAGAGCTTCCGACCGACGTGCTGATGGCGATTGCCTTGCTGGAGGGTAAGCGACTGCTGCTTCCGCGCGTCACCAACAAGACCGCGCTCACGCTGCACGAAGTCACGGATCTCGCCGCCCTCCAGCCCTCTCGCCTCGGCATCCGTGAACCGAAGCCGACCGCCCCGACCGCCACGCTGCTCGAAGCTGGCCTCATCCTTGTGCCTGGATTGGGCTTCGATGGCGCCGGCCGACGCCTCGGCTTCGGCGGCGGCTTCTATGACCGACTTCTGGCCAAACCACCCCGGAAGACCTTCCTACTCGGCCACGCCCACTCCTTCCAGCTGGTCCCGCGCCTGCCCGACGAGCCTCATGATATTAAAGTTAAGGCCGTGGCCACCCCGCAGGGCGTGATTCGGTGCCGAGTGCGCTAGCAAGTTTGCCAAGCCCCCAGTTTTGTGTCCGTTGGTGGGTCGCCGATGACCGCCCCCCGACCAGACGCCATTCGCCTCCGCGGCGTTCGCCAGAACAACCTGAAGGGCTTCGATGTCGATATCCCCGTCGGGAAGCTAGTCGTGGTGACCGGCCTCAGCGGCGCCGGAAAATCCTCTCTGGTTTTTGATACGCTTCACGCGGAAGGACAACGGCGCTACGTGGAAACCTTCAGCCCGTACGTCCGGCAGTTCTTGGAATTACTTCCATCGCCAGCCCTCGACTCCGCTGAAAACGTCCGCCCGTCGGTCGCCATCAAGCAGGGCAATGCCGTCCGCACCTCGCGCTCAACGGTCGGTACGATGACGGAACTGTGCGATTGGTTCAAAGTCTGGTTCGCCCACCGAGCGGAACTCATCGATCCGGCCAGCGGCCTCGCCGTCATCCCGCGTGGTCCCGATGCCGCGTGGCATGACTCGCTGGAACGCTTCGTCGACCAATCCCTCTCACTGGCCTTCGCCGTGGGTAAGCCGGAGTCGCTCGGATGGAAGACCATCGCCGAAGAGTTTGCCCGGGCAGGCTTCAGCCGTGCCTTCGCCCATGGCCAGCGCATCCGCCTCACCGAAGATGAAATTCCGGCCGAAGCGACCGAGCTACTCATCATCCAGGACCGGGTGACGGTATCGAAAGCTCAGGCCTCCCGCTTTCACGAAGCGGCCCTCGCCGCCTTCCGGCTTGGCGGCGGCAGACTTCGCCTACTCGACGATCAGGGCAGCGAACTATCGCGCTACAGCGAAGCCCTGGAATCCCCCGTCAATGGACGAAAATTCCGCCCCGCCTCGCCGGCGCTCTTCTCTTTTAATTCGCCGGTCGGCGCCTGTCCTGAATGCCGCGGCTTCGGCCGCGTCATCGGACTAGACTGGAATAAAATTATCCCGAATCCGGCTCTCACCTTGGCGGAGGGCGCCATCGCCGCCTTTCAAGGTACGGTCTATGGCGAATCACAGAAGGACCTCGCTAAGGCGTGTCGCAAAGCGGGTATCCCGCTCGACGTACCGTGGAAGAAACTCTCCGCCGCCCACCGCAAGTTCGTCGAAAACGGCGAGCCGAGCTATGTGCCTGGCGAATGGGATTCAAAGTGGTACGGAATTCGCGGGTTCTTCCGTTGGCTCGAATCATCGACTTACAAGATGCACGTGCGCGTCTTCCTGTCGCGCTGGCGGGCCTATGAACAGTGTCCGAAATGCCAAGGTCGCCGCTTCCGCGAAGAATCTCTCTGCTGGCGCTGGCAGGGGAAGACCCTCCCAGAACTTTATGCCATCCCGGTCACGGACTTACGCCGCTTGCTCGCCCCACTGGCGCCGAAAGATTCGCGGCATCCGGCCGACCACGCCCTTGAGGCGATTCTCGCCCGCCTCGGCTATCTTGAAGCAGTGGGTCTCGGCTACCTCGCTTTAGATCGTCTTTCGCGGACGCTCTCGGGGGGCGAAGTTCAGCGCGTGAACCTGACCTCCTGCCTCGGCGCTTGTCTGGCGGATACGGTCTTCGTCCTCGATGAACCCAGCGTCGGCATGCACGCCCGTGACTTATCCCGCATGGTGGTAATCCTCCGCGGGCTCGTCGAGCAAGGCAACACGGTCGTGGTCGTCGAGCATGATGAGTCGGTCATGCGTGCCGCCGATTGGCTCATCGAAATCGGCCCGCGGCCCGGCGCCGAAGGTGGGCACCTGCTTTACCAAGGCCCACCCAAAGGCATCTTGAAGCTGAAAGAATCAGCGACGGGCAATTGGCTCTCTGGTCGCCGCCAACCTGAGAAACGCGCCCTGCGTAGCGTCGACGATACAACTCCGCGCCTGCGCGTCACGGGCGCCACGGTGAATAATCTGCGCGACTTTGCCTGCACCATCCCGCTGGGTCGACTCGTCGGTCTCTGCGGCGTGTCTGGCTCCGGTAAATCGACCCTACTTCACCAAGTCATCGGCCGACGTGACCCTGAGTCCGGCGATCAAGCCGATGAATCCAAGTGGCTCAAGTTCGACAAAGAACCCGAAGAGGTCGCCTTGGTCGATCAATCGCCTGCCACGCGCACGCCGCGCTCGAATCCAGCCCTCTACGTCGGCGCCTGGGATGCGATACGTAATTTGATTGGCAACTCGGCCGAAGCCAAAGCCGCTGGTCTCACGCCTTCGCACTTCTCCTTCAATGCCGGCGAGGGTCGCTGCGAACGTTGCGGCGGGGCGGGCTGGGAAACGGTGGAGATGCAATTCGTCTCGGACGTCGCCCTGCCCTGTCCGTCATGTAATGGTAAACGCTTTCGCGACGAGGTGCTCGCTTTCCAGTACGACGGCAAATCTGTCGGCGACCTTCTGGCGATGTCCATCACGGACGCCCGCAAGTTCCTCGGTGCGCGCACCCCGGCCTCCTCGCAGCTCGCATGCCTAGAGGAGGTTGGCCTCGGCTATCTCTCGATGGGCCAGCCGCTCACGACCCTCTCAGGGGGCGAAGCCCAGCGTCTCAAGCTGGTTCGCTACCTCTCTAAAATCGATACCCGTAAGCGCGGCGCACTCCTCTTGCTTGATGAACCGACGACGGGGTTGCACCGCGAAGACGTCTCCCGGTTAATCGGTTTACTCCACCGTCTCACCGAGGCCGGCCACTCACTGATCGTCGTCGAGCACCAGCTCGATGTGCTAAAAGCCTGCGATTGGATCATGGAAATGGGGCCCGAAGCCGGGCCCGGCGGCGGCCACTTGGTCGCACAAGGCCCACCCGCACAAGTCGCCCTCGCGGGCACGGTGACCGGCGAATTCCTCGCCAAAGGTGACGAAGCCTTCGCCGATGCCGAAACACGGAAGAGCCGACCACGCCCGACCTCTATCTCCCTGCGCGGCGCCCGCGAGCATAACCTCAAAGGGGTCTCCCTCGAAATTCCGCACGGCTCGCTCACCGTAATGACGGGTGTCTCCGGCTCCGGAAAATCATCCCTGGCTTTCGATATCTTGTTTGCGGAAGGTCAGCGCCGCTTCCTCGAATGCGTCTCCGCTTACGCGCGACAATTTGTCGAACAACTCCCCAAGCCCGACATCGACTCACTCACCGGCCTCCCGCCCACGGTCGCGATTGAACAACGTGTGACGCGCGGCTCCGCTAAGTCGACGGTGGCCACGGTCACCGAGGTCGCGCAATACCTCCGCGTGCTCTTTGCGCGGGCGGGCGTGCTCCATAGCCCGACAACTGGCGAGCCCCTCGAAGAAATGACGGAGGACGCGGTCGTTCGTCTGGTAGCCAAAAAAGCTAAGGCGCTCAAGAAAGGCTCCCTGCTCGTGGCCGCACCCCTGGTCCGCGCCCGCAAGGGGCACCACCGCCCCCTCGCTGAATGGGCGGAAACGAAAGGACTTCGCCTCCTACGTTGCGACGGCAAGATGCTCAAGGTCGATGGCTTCGACGGACTCGATCGCTACTCCGAGCACGACGTCGACGCCATCTTTGGCGAAATCCTGCCTGACGGTTTAATCCTTCTCCCCGATGAGACCGAGGAGTCTGGCGAGAAAGCCCTGCGCAGCTTGGTCCGCCAGGCACTGGCCTCCGGGAAAAACGCCTGCGTGCTCCTTGATCCGCAGGGTCACCAGCTAGGCTACTTCTCGACGGCCCGAAGCGACCCTGCTACCGGCGAATCCTTCCCTGAAGTCGACCCGAAGCATCTCTCCTGGAACTCGCCCCGCGGCTGGTGCCCAGATTGCCGCGGCCATGGACTGGAAGTCACCACCTTCTCCGCCGATGAAGAAGAGTCGTTGAATGAGAATGCCATCGCCGACCGGGTCGGTGAGAAAATCTGCCCCACCTGCCATGGCGAACGCCTCGGGCCCATCGGCCGTTCTGTTAAACTCGCCGGCCCCAAGGGACGCTCGCTCTCATTGCCTGGACTGCTTCGCCTGCAACCGGATGAATCACTAGAATTTCTTAGCAGCCTGAAACTCGAAGCCCGCGAAAAAGCAATTGTCGGGGCGTTGTTACCTGAAATTGGTGCGCGCTTACGCTTTCTCGACTCCGTTGGCCTCGGTTATCTGGCCCTCGATCGCGGCGCCGACACCCTCTCTGGCGGCGAAGCCCAACGCATCCGCCTCGCCGCCCAACTAGGCTCCACCCTCTCCGGCGCGCTCTACGTGCTCGATGAACCGAGCATCGGACTGCATCCGCGCGACAACGACCGACTCATCGAGTCACTTCGCGGACTCCGCGATCGCGGCAATACCGTGCTCGTCGTCGAACACGACGAAGACACCATGCGGGCGGCCGACCTCGTCGTCGACATGGGACCTGGTGCGGGCGTACACGGCGGTGAAATTGTCGCGCAAGGCACGGCGGCGTCGCTCGAAAAGCGTGCCAACTCCATCACTGGACGCTTCCTACGGGAAGCGATTCCACATCCGCTTCGGGGCGTGCGCCGACCTGTCGCCGGTAAAGGTGCACCCTCCGAATGGATTAAACTCAAGCACGCCGCACTCCGTAACCTCAAAGGTTTCGACGTGCAGTTCCCTGTCGGTCGGCTCTCCGTTGTCTGCGGCGTCTCCGGTGCCGGCAAGAGCACCCTCGTGACAGACTTATTGGCACCCGCCATCCGCGTGACCATCGCTAAAAAGAAAGATGGAATGACCGGCAAGGAGGCGCTGATGGCTGTCTCACACGCAGGGAAGCCCGCATTCACCTCCCTCTCCGGATTGAAAGGCCTCCGCCAATTGGTCGTCGTGGACCAAGAGCCGATCGGCAAGACCCCGCGCTCCACGCCCGCAACCTACATCGGCGCCTGGGATCTCATTCGCGAACGGCTGGCTTCGTTGCCCGAAGCGGCCATCCGCGGCCACACGGCCGGCTTCTTCTCTTTCAACACTTCCGGCGGCCGCTGCGAGAGCTGTTCCGGCGCTGGCCGGATTAAACTCGAGATGAGCTTCCTGCCCGACACCTATGTGCCGTGTGAAGAATGCGCGGGCACGCGTTACGGTATCGCGGCCAAAGCCATTCAATGGAACGGCAAGTCCGCCGCCGACCTACTGGCGATGACGTTCGAGGAAGCAGCGGCGTTTCTTTCGTTTGACGCGAAGCTGGGAGATTTGTGCAAACTGATGGTGAAGACTGGACTGGGATACCTCACTTTGGGTCAAAGCAGCCCGACCCTCTCTGGGGGCGAGGCTCAGCGCCTCAAGCTTGTCAGCGAGCTAGCCCAAGGATTACCGACCTTCCGCGAACGTTCCCGTGGAGAGATTCGCCCGAACCTTTACATCCTCGAAGAGCCGACCATCGGGCTACATCAAGCGGACTGTCGTCGCCTCATTGAGCTCGTGCATGCACTCATTGATCAAGGGCACACCGTGATCGTCATCGAGCACCACCCGGACGTGATTGCCGAAGCCGACTGGGTGGTGGAAATCGGGCCCGAAGGCGGCAATGCCGGCGGGCAATTGGTCCATGCGGGTGACCCTGAATCCCTCGCGGCCCACCGGAAATCCCCGACCGCACCCTCCTTGCGCCTGACGTTAGAACGCGGGAAGCAAGTGGTACAAAGCTGAAAATCCTCAAATCGCCTCTCTGGCGTGATGTTCTTTTGACCATCACGCCAGGGAGGCCATTATCGGGGCTTCGACCATGGCTGCTCCTTCAATTCCCCCACGCAAACCCGCCCCCGTCCTCGCTCGCCGCAGCAACCAAACCAATTGGCCCGTCGTACTCCTAGGCGGCGCCCTGCTCGCGGCCGCCGGATGGTTCATCTGGTCCGCTAACCAGAAATCAGATGCGCCCGTCGTCGTCGTCAAAGAAGTGCCCAAGGTCGTGGAGGTGCCCAAGGCAACCGAACCAGAAAAGAAACCGGAACCCATCGTCGAGAAAGTCGTCAAGCCCACGGAGACCGTCAAGATGGTCGAGCCTGTCGTCGTCGCACCCGAGAAGACCGTCGTCGTCGAACTGAAGCCCTACCGATTTGAAGATACCGCCCTCATCGACCCAAAGTTCCTGGCGGCGCTGATTGAGGATTCTCGTGCGCGATTGAAGGACGGCAAATGGGAGGACCACCTCGTGCGACTCGAGAAAGGACTGCTCCCTGCGCTCACCGGCACAGCGTCGACCGGTGGCGTCGATCGCTACAACCGACTCTGGGAAAGCCGCACCTTCGCGCTCGGCATGACCCAATCGCTCTTCATCCGCCGCGTGACGCCTGACGCCCTACGCACGGCGGCCCAAGGAGGAGAAAAACTCCTCTCACTACTTTCCGACCTGCTCACACGGCCCGAACTACTCGAAAAATTCGCCCTTACCTTGAAAGCCGAGGATGATGCTGCCGAGGCCTTGCGCATCTGGTCTCTCCTCGCGGCGGACGACACGGCTGCCCAGCGCGGTAAATATGAAAATCTCCAAATCGCCTGCGCCCTCGTCTTTGACCAGCCGCTCAGCTGGACGCGCTTCGACGGCGGAGCCGCCTGCACGGCCGATGCCCTCACGCGCTATCGCTACTTCAAAACCAACACAGAGTCGGGGCGACTTTCGAACGATGTACGTAAGACCTCCGCCGCTGACCTGATTTGGGTTGTCGGCGCGACGGCGACGGAAGAAGAAATGACCTGGGCTTTGTCTCAGCCTAAGCTCCGCTCTCTCGGCGAATGGGCCCCGAGCTATGGGATGATTCATTACCGGATGGATTACGTCACGCACGAGAAGACCAAACTACCCGCCCCCACCGAGGGGACGCTGAAGGAAATTTTTGATATTGGCGGTATCTGCATGCACCAGGCTCACTTTGCGGCGAATACGGCGCGGGCTTTCGGCATACCTGCCGCCTATGTCACGGGTGACGGCAATCGCGGCGGCCACGCCTGGTTCGCCTATCTCCGCAAAGATCACACGTGGAGCATGAACACGGGGCGATATAACGACGGGTACGCCTGCGGGCATACCACCGACCCACAGACTCGGCAAACGGTCGGCGAGTTCGAAGTGCAGATTCTCGGCGATGCTCAGCGCCGCGGGGAACGCTTTGTCAAAAGCCAGCGACTCCAGCTTGCGGCCCAGATTTACGCCGCCGCCGGCAACCTCGAGGCCCAGAGAGAAAGCCTACGCCTCGCCGTGACCGCCGCCAATCGCTGCCTTGAAGCCTGGCGATCTTACGCCGCCTGCCTTGAGAAAATCGGGCCGAGCGTGAAGACTGAGGAGTGGAAAGGTTTCGTCACTGAGATGCGCCGCGCCTTTGATGAATGGCCGGACATGCGCGACCTCGCCGACGAGATGGAGGAAAAGCACCTCTTCCCGACAATGGCAGAAGACGACATATTCCTGAGCTGTAAGCGCGCTTACGAAAGGCTCATGTCCGAAAAGAAACACCAGGGAGGCTACGATCGCACCCGCTACGATATCATCCAGAAAGCCGTCGCACGCGAATCGGCTGTCCTCATGAAGGACCGCATCAAGAACGCCGAGAAACTCAGCAACCTCCACCGCCGGGCACTTGAAGATAATGCCGACCACCTGCCCACTTTCCGTAGCCTGCTCGAGGGATACTACGAAGCCGTTAAAGGGGATCCTAAGTTAGAGACACCGTTTCTCTCCGAGATTGAACGGGTCTACCGCCGCCGCATGGGCGGCGGTGCGCCGGCTGACGTCTTCCGCCTAAAAGCGCTGATTGGGTTGCTTGATCTTATTCAGGGATACTTCGACAAGTGTGGCGACCCGACCCGTGCCAAACGGCTGGCGTTGGAGTCCGAAAAGCTCCAGAAGGTTCTGGAGAAAATGAAGAAATGAGCCCACCGCGTATCCTTCTGGGAGTGAACATCGACCACGCCGCGACCTTGCGGCAGGCGCGCTATCGCGGCATGCACGCGTCTCCTCATGCGGAGCCCGACCTCGTCGCCTTCACCCGTGAGGCCCTCGCGGGCGGCGCCGACGGCATCACGGTGCACCTCCGCGAAGATCGCCGCCACATCCAAGACGGCGATGTCCACGCCATCGCCCAACTGGCGGGCGTCCGCCTTAACCTTGAGATGGCCTGCACTTCTGCGATGGTGGCCTTTGCGCGCCAACTCCGCCCGGCGGCGGCGTGCCTGGTCCCTGAATCACGCGAAGAGGTAACCACGGAAGGCGGCCTCGATGTCGCCTGTCAACTCGAGCGCGTCACTCAAACCACCCGCGAGCTCGCGGCGGCGGGCATCGAGGTCTCGCTTTTCATCGGCCCGGACGAATCCCACATTCGTGCGGCGGCTCGCGCGGGAGCTCCAGTTATCGAGTTGCACACCGGAGCCTTCGCCAATGCTTGGAAAACCGCGGCCGCGGCGGCCGAACTCGCGCGGCTCCGTGCGGGCTGCACCTTGGCTCACGAACTCGGCCTCGTGGTCAACGCGGGCCACGGTATCAATTATGATAACATTGGGGCCATTCTAACCCTTCCGCATCTCCACGAACTCAACATCGGTCACTCCATCGTCTCTCGCGCGCTCTTCAACGGCATCCGCAGCGCGGTCGCCGAGATGAAATCCCACCTGACCAAGACGGCATGAAGTTAGAAGGCGGCAATGTACTCGGCGTCGGCGTGGATCTCACGGAGGTCGCCCGTATCCGTTCCGCCCACGAGAAACACGGCGCCGCTTTCCTGGAAAAAGTCTTCACGCCGGCCGAGCAGAAACTTTGTCTCACCAAGGCAGACCCCTATCCGTCCTTGGCCGCACGCTTCGCCGCCAAGGAAGCCGCGAGCAAAGCTTTTGGCACCGGCATAGGGGCGGAATTCTCACTGACAAGTGTGGGGGTGCTCAATGGCGAAGGCGGCGAACCCATTGTCGAACTCGACGACAAAGCGAAAGCGTTACTCGCGGCTCGCGGCGCGACTCGCCTACTTATCTCCCTAACCCATACAGACACGCTGGCCCAAGCCTTTGTGGTGCTGGTGTGCTGAACGCCATGGGTGAAGCCAGCCGCTTGCCGGTCCTGTCCTGCGCAGAAGCTGCGGCGGCGGAAGCAGCCTTCATCGACGGCGATGGAGCTCTTGCTTGGAGCCTCATGCAGCGAGCGTCCCGCGGTATCGCGCACGAAGCCCGCTCCCTACTGGGCCGCCCACCTCGCCGCATCCTCGTGCTGGCCGGCAAAGGTAATAATGGTGCGGATGCCTTTCTCGCCGCCCTTCACTGCGCCTCGGCCGGGACTCAGATCATTGCTGTCTTCGCCGAAGGCGGCCCAGCTCGTCCGCAAGCGCAACGCGCGTGGGCCACTCGCAAAAAAGGCGTCCGTATCGGCATCGTGGCCGCCGCCAATCTGCGTCAGCTTCAGGCCGAAGAGTTCTGCCTAATTTTTGACGGCATTATCGGGCAAGGCTTTCGTGCGCCACTTTCAGTGGAGCTCCGCAGATTCCTGAAGGTTTCGGATAATCTCCAGGGGCTCCGCATCGCCGTCGATCTCCCTAGCGGGATCGGAGATGACGCCCGCGGGCCGGCCTTTCGCGCTGATCTCACCGTATCTATCGGTTGCCTGAAACGACCCCTCCTCTCCGCCAAAGCTCGCCCCATCGTCGGTCGCCTCCGCGTGATCGACATCGGCCTGCCGCTCGGCGAAACCGAAGAAGCCTGCGTCACGGCCGCCAGCCTCGCCCTTTTACGTCGCCCTCGCCGGGCGGGGGCAGATAAGCGCCATCAAGGCCGCCTGCTCATTATCGGCGGCTCCGACCGCATGCCCGGGGCGGTGCTCATGAACACCGAGGCCGCGCTCCGCTCCGGTGCTGCGCTGGTCACGACCTGCCTGCCGAACTCTGTCCGTGCGAAAGCAGCGGTCGCCTTCCCTGAGGCGATGTGGTGCGGACTCACGACTCATCGTGACGGCAGCGCCGCGACAAATAATCTTACCTCCATCCGCAAATTACTCGCCGGTAAGGACGCCCTCCTCCTTGGCTCAGGAATGGGAGTGCAAGCCGCTAAGCTCATCGGCATGGTCGCCGCTGCGTGTGAAAGCGAACTCATTCTCGACGCCGATGCGCTCCAGCCTCCTGTCATCAGCGCCTCGAAGCAAATATGCGTGCGGGTGCTGCTTCCTCACGCCGGGGAATTTAAACGCCTGAGCGGACGGACCATGTCCGTCGCGGCGGGCCGTACCTACGCCCTCAAGACCAAGACGATCATGGTGCTGAAAGGCCCACTGACCTGCGTGACAGATGGCAGACGCACTATACACATTCCTTTCGGTGGTCCGATTCTCGCGCGGGGCGGCTCCGGCGACCTGCTCGCGGGCATCATCGCCGCGGTGCTCGCGCGGCGGCGGGAACTTGGCCTCACGGCCTTTGATGCGGTCGTGCTGGCGACGACCTGGCATGCCCGCGCCGCCGATTGGCTGAGGGAAACCCACGGGGAAGAAGCGGTGAGAACCACCGAGCTTCTTGCTGGGCTGTCCCCGGTCTTGCACGCCTGACTCGGTCGCACTGGCTGACCGGGTGTTTCCTATCCCGACCGAAGCGCTCGCCCAGCGCGTCTACCTGAATGGCATCAAGAACGTCGGGCCTGTCACCGTCCGGCGGTTGCTGGAAGCTTTCGGTGGCGACTTAAGTACGGCCTTAGGTGCGCCCGCGGACCAACTCGCGAAAGTCACGGGAGTCAGTCGGCCAGCGGCCGAGGCTATCGCGGCGCGCGCGTTTGACTGGGTGACAGAAATGCGCCGCGCTCAGGACTTGGGCTACCGACTCCTTACGGAGGGCGACGGAGCGTGGCCCGAACCGCTGACTCGGCTATGGGACCCTCCCCTACTTCTCTACGCCCAAGGAATAGATACGCCTAATGAACGTTCCGTGGGCATCATCGGTTCGCGGCATTGCACGACCTACGGGACATCACTCGCTCGTAGCATCTCTCGCGACCTCGCCCGGGAAGGCTGGTGGATCATCAGCGGACTCGCTCGGGGTATCGACATCGCGGCACATGAAGGGGCGCTGGATGCCGAAGGGCGGACAGCGGCGGTGCTCGGGCATGGACTCGACCTAACTTTCCCGACGGAAGCGGTGAAGCTTCGCCACCGCATGGCCGAACGCGGCGGGCTCTTCTCCGAATTCCCTTTGGGCCGCCCCGCTGATCGCCAAAGCTTTCCTCAGCGCAATCGCATCGTCGCCGGCCTCGTCCGCGCACTCATCGTCATCGAGACCGATATCGATGGCGGCAGTATGATTACGGCACGTTTCGCTGGAGATCTCGGCAAGACCATCTGCGCTTTCCCTGGACGCGTCGACAGCCCTGCCAGCCGAGGATGTCATGCCCTTATCCGCGACGGCGCTACGCTGGTCAGTTCCGTCGATGACATCCTGATTGAGCTGGGCGAAAGCCGCGGCAGCCCGGCCCTCGCACTCGTGAGTGATCCACCTGAATTCGCCCGCTGGCTTCCTCACTTCGCCGGCGGGGCGGCCCACGATGCCGAGAGCCTCTCGCTCCTTGCTAACTGCGAGGTGGCTGAAGCCGCTGTCGCCCTCACCCTCATGGAAATTCGGAGCGTGCTCACCCGCCGGCCCGACGGACGGCACGAGCGCGCTTAATCAACGATGCGGATGATTACCCTCGTCGACCGGCATAGCAGCCTGCAACGGGTTGCCATTCAGTCGATCAAGCACCGCTTTAGGTTTGGCGAAGCAATCACGCACCCATGCCTGATAGGGCCGCCAGCCACGACCGAAGTTGGCGGCATAACCCGAAGCGCTCAGGCCTTCAAAATCAGCAAGCCAGATGGCGCGGACACAGTGCCACCCTTGCGAAACGAAAACGATGTGGTCGTGCGGATAATAAGCCTTCGCCCGCAGAACTGAATCCAAGGTGCGCCATCCGTAGGGATCTTCCACAATCGGACAAGTTGCCCCGGCCTGCCGGAGTTGATAGGCCATCATGTATGCGTGTTCAGCCGTCCCGGATGTCACCACCAGGCGGATTTTGCCTGACTTACACAGTGCCGCGGCGGCCTCGATGCGCGGACGATAAGTCCCCGTCACTTCACCCGTCCCGTGCACGAATTCATCCGTCCCTAGCAGGACCATCACCGACTGGGCCGGGACTTTTGAAGGGTGCGTAGCGACGCGCCCCCAGCCCGCACCCCAAATCCAAAGATTGGAGACCAGAAAAAACAGCCCAAGAAAACCAAAAACGGCTTTGAGACTCTTTTTGAGCCAGGGAGACATAATCAGGAGAATTACGCCCAAAAATCGGATGGCAAGGGGGCTGTCAAAGGGCCTTTTGCTTAAATTTAGACACAAACGCATTGCGATAAGGGCGTATTAGCTCAATTTTATCATCTTAACGCCGATGGCACGGATACTGCCTACTTTTACTCAAGATGAGTGCTAATCCTTCCGCCTCCGCCGCCAAAGTCCTCGTCATCGACGACGATAAAGACCTGCGCTACTCCCTGCGCCGCGCGCTGGCCGGACTCGGGCACACGGTCATCGAAGCCGATAGCGGCGAGACGGGAGTCGTCGCCGCCAAGCGCGATCAACCTGATGTCATCCTCCTCGACAACCGGATGGGTGGCATGACGGGGATTGAAACCCTCCAGATGCTCCGCGGCGCCCAGCCGCAGGCGATGGTGATTCTCATGACCGCGTTCGGCACCACGCAGACCGCCATCGAGGCGATGAAGTTTGGGGCCTATGATTATGTCATGAAGCCTTTCGACCAAGCGAAGCTGATCACGCTCGTCGACAAAGCTCTCTCCGCTCGCCGAGATCTCGCGAACGCTGGCAAATCGACGCGCATGCTCGTTAACCCTGCCGACTACAAGGAAGGCATCGTGGGGAGCTCTGAGCCGATGCAGGAAGTTTTAAAATCCATCGGTCAGGTCGCCGCCAGCGATGCGACGGTGCTCATTACCGGCGAAAGCGGCACGGGCAAAGAACTCGTGGCGCGCTGCATCCACCAGCACTCACTGCGCGCGAAAGGCCCATTCCTCGCGGTTAATTGCGCGGCGATTCCTGAAAATCTCATCGAGTCTGAACTCTTCGGCCACGAAAAAGGCGCCTTCACGGGAGCGACCAATATGAAGCCGGGCAAGTTCGAGCTCTGCGACGGCGGCACCATCTTCCTCGACGAAATCGGCGATATGTCTCTACCCACTCAGACCAAAGTGCTGCGGGCGATTCAGGAAGGTGAGATTCAGCGCGTCGGGGGCACAACCACCCTAAAGGTCAGCGTCCGCTTGGTCGCCGCGACCAATAAAGACCTCGAGGCGATGGTCGTGACGCGGCAGTTCCGCGAAGATCTCTACTATCGCCTCAACGTCTTTCGCATTCGCCTTCCAGCGCTGCGTCATCGCAAGAGCGATGTCCCGCTGCTCGTCGACTACATGCTACAGCGCCAGGCCGCGGCTAAGAAGATTAAGCCGAAGCGCCTTTCGAACGAAGCCCTGGACGCGCTCCTCGCCTACGATTGGCCGGGCAACGTCCGCGAACTCGAGAACGTGGTGCAGCGCGCCAATGTGCTCGCGAAGGGCGAGACCATTCTCCCTAAAGACCTCCCACAGGACGTTCTCAATCCGCGCAAATCAGCCGCAAGTCCAACGGCCGCGCCTGTCGCCCCCGCCGCCCCCCCCGCCGCCACGGAGGCGATCTCGCCAGCGGCTGGCCTCGCTCCCGCCTACGATGCAATTTACCGGCAGTGTCGTTTAGGCGACGGAAAATCCATCTTAAGCGTCATCGAAATGGAGATGATCCGACGAGCCATGGAAGAGACCCGCGGCAATCAGTTGCGCTCCGCCATGATTCTCGGCATTAACCGATCGACGCTTAAGAAACGGTTACTCGAGATGCGTGAGGCGGGGTTCAAGGTCTTCACTTAACCTTTGCCATGGGCTGGGTCATCGCTTGGATGGCGTCTCCATGAGAACCCCCTCGTCCCTCCGCTCCGTCCTGCTGGCCGCAGGTGTGCTCGCCCTGAGCGCCGCCGCCACGCTAGCCGGTGAAACCATCCAGCTTTTTGACGGCAAGTCCCTCGCCGGCTGGAAGCCTTCCAAAAACTCGCCCGAAGGCACCTACAAGGTCGAAGATGGTATCCTGCAGATTCGTGGCGGCCAAGGCCACATCTACTACGTCGGCGCCGACGGCAAAGCGGAGTTCAAGAACTTCGACTTCAAAGCCAAGGTGAAGACTTACCCGAAGGCTAACTCGGGTATCTACTTCCACACCGCCTACCAGGATGCTGGCTGGCCCGCTGCCGGCTTCGAATGCCAGGTGAACGCGTCGCATGGGGATCGGAAGCGCACCGGCGGCCTCTACGCTGTGCGTGACGTGATGGACACTCCCGCCGCTCCCGATAACGTCTGGTTTGAATACCACGTCCGCGTCGAAGGTAAGCACATCCAAATCTGGATCGACGGTAAGCAAACCGTTGATTTCACCCAGCCTGAAGATTGGGTCCCGCCGAAGGGCATGCCTGGTCGCAAAGTCGGCTCCGGCACGTTCGCCCTCCAGGCCCACGACCCCGGCTGCAAGGTCGACTACAAAGACATCGTCGTCGAACGCCTGCCCTGAGCTGGTGCATATATTAAAAAGGCGGACCCACTGGTCCGCCTTTTTTGTGCCCGCTGATTAGTTCAGCGAACGTGATAGCTCGGCGATTAAGCGCTGCCGCAAGGGTTCAGCTAGCCCAACCAGCCTCCGCTGCTCAGCCTCGTACTCACCGCGCCCCTCCAGGGTCTCAACCGGAATGGGCCGCAGGCCAATCGCCGAGAAATCATAAGGGCTTGCCCGCATGTCCACCGTCCGGGCGACGTGCGCGAGCTCAAAGGCGTCCGCGGCGAGTTGAGAAGATACCCACGGCTGCGACTTCATGCACCATTTGAAGAGATCCATCGTCACATGAATGCAACCGGGCTGCTCGTTCTCGAGGCGAGCATGAAGCGTCGGCGCGAGCTTGTTCAGCGGCCGGGCACCTGGCGTGAAAAAGCGGAAGGCGTCGTAATGCGTACAGCGTATAGGCAAAGCGCGGACCACAGCATCCGTGCCCTCCGCACCGAGACGCAGGGGCCAAGCTCCATGCCGCCGTTGCTCCGCCTCACCAAAGACCATCGCCCATTCATGCAGACCAAAACAGCCGAAGAACGCCGGGCGAGCGACGACCGCACGGCAAAGGCGTAAACTAAAATCCAGACGACTCGCCTGAGCTCCATCCGGCACGGCCACCCGAACGAGTCCGTCCGCACCCGCGCAGAAGCGGCGTCCATCGACCAGCTCCGTGGCTTCCGCCAGTGCGATGCCCACCCCAGGCGTCCAACGCCGCAAAGCGGAGAGACGAAAGGGGTAATAGGTAAAAAGGAAATCTTCCACTGGATCTGGCTCGCCGCGCAGCGCCCGACCGCGGCGAGCATCGACCAGGCGATCGGCACGCGCCTCATGGTCCGCCCGACGCGCACGCCATTCAGATGCGGCCAACACGACTGGATTGTCAGCCTGCGAACTCACTCGAAGCGGCGGTGATGCGCGGCGACCTTCACATACTTCTCCGCCCAACCTGGCAGGGCCGCCATCTCCGCGATACTCAGCGGGCGTACAACCTTGGCCGGCGACCCCATGACAAGAGAACCGTTGGGCACCTGCGTGCCCTTGGTCACCAGTGAATTGGCTCCGATGATACAGCGACTTCCAATCAGTGCCTCGTCGAGGATCGTGGCGTGCATCCCAATCAGGCATTCGTCGCCGATGGTGCAGGCGTGAATCATCGCTAAGTGACCGACCGTGACGCGTGCGCCGATTTTAGCTGGGAGTCCGTCGGCTACATGGACCACGGCGCCATCCTGAATATTCGTACCCTCGCCGACGATGATTGGGGCGATATCCCCCCGGAGCACCGCACAGGGCCAGACGCTGGCCTTAGGGCCGATGGTGACGTTCCCGATGACGACCGCCTTGGCATGAACGAAGGCCGTGGCGTGCACACTAGGCACCTTGGACAGGTTGCGCGTGAGCTCCTTCGAGAGGGCCTCATCCGCATCCGTGGGCTCTCCGAACTGGCCGGCTTGGTGGAAAGGGTTCACAGCCCAACCTTTAAGCAGTCGCTTCCGACAGGGAAGGAGGAATGAGTCAACCCTACCCCTTTTACCCGATTTTATTGCCAAAACCCTCCATTGGACCCCGGCCATTGCCCTCTCCCTATGCCCGAGCCCCTACCCCCACCCCTAATCTAACGACAATTCCCCTTGCCAACCCCCTGTCCCTCCGTTTGCTCCGACCTTCCGACAGCCATGAAGGCCACATTTATCACCTCCGGTCGCCAGTTCACCGTCAAGCAAGGCGACATCCTCATCGTTAACCAGTACCCTGGTAAGAACGAAGGGGACATCCTCACCTTTGACAAGGTCCTCCTCGTGGGCGAAGGCGCTGCCGCCAAAATCGGCACCCCTACTGTCCCCGGTGCGACCGTCACCGCCAAGATCCTTGAGAACAAGCGTGGCGACAAAATCGACATCTTCAAGCACCGCCGCCGTAAAGGCTACTACCGCCGCCGTGGCCACCGCCAGGAGCTGTCGGTCATCAAGGTCGAGACGATTTCTGCTTAACCCTTAACGTTCAACCACCATGGCAACAAAGAAAGGCGGCGGGACTTCCTCCAACGGCCGCGACTCCACTTCCAAGCGCCTCGGCGTGAAACTCTACGGCGGCGAATTCGCTACCGCAGGTTCCATCATCATCCGCCAGCGCGGCACCCGCATGAATGCCGGCCGTAATGTCGGGATGGGCCGCGACCACACCCTCTTCGCTAAGGCTGATGGCCTCGTGAAGTGGGATGCTGAGCACCGCAAGGTTGAGATCGTCCCCACGACCTCGACCGCTTGCTCGATCAAGTAAGCTCCCAAGTTGCACCTCCAAGAAGCCGACCAGATGGTCGGCTTCTTTGTTTCACGAGATGAACGACAACGCTCCCCGCCCCCTGGGAGCGGCCCAGGTTTTGCTTCAGCGCTCAGGCGGCGACTAGCCGACCCGCCTGCGGATGATCTCCAGGGTCGAACGGAAGAGCGATCGGGTGGAATCGGCATACACGGGGTCGCGTACGACGTAGTCGCAGACATGCTCGATCGCCTGAGGATTCGCTGCGCAGCCACGCAGTTCGACTGCGAGCAGCTGGAGTTTCTCAAGCGACATGAGCATGACGTCGGCTTCGGTTTCCTCGCAGAAACCATATTCCGGATCTTCATCCATCTCCCGGCGAGGGGTGATGTTCTGAGTGAGGTGCATTGGGGTGCACCTTCAGGGTAGGCCCCCGCCGAGCTAAGCAAAGCCCCGCGATGTTAAGATTCCCCGACCCGCCCGTGCCAACGAGGTGACGACCTCAGGCGTCCACGCCGGCCTGCGCTGCTTGGCGGAACTTCCACGCCATGGCCAGCGATACGACGATCAGCCCGGTCGCTAGCGAGATCCATATGCCCACGGCCCCAAGGTCGAAGTAACCAACGGGAATCCCGAAGAGCAGGAACCCCGGCCGAAAAGCCAGAGCGAGCGCCAAGGGCAGGCAGAACAGCCAGTACACAATGAAGACACTCCACGAGGCCCAGGCGGCACAGTTCACCGAGCGCAGGAGATAAGCGGCGACCACCTGCACGCCATCAAACGGCGCCCAGACGGCAGCGAAGATCAGGAGGGTCGAGGCGAGCATGGCCGTGCCGGTCCCAGCCACGCCATAGGTCGCCATCAGCAAAGGCCGGAGCAGCACCATCGCGAGCCCGTAAACGGTCATGATCAGCCCGCCAAGGATGAGGGCACCTAAGCCAATCGCCTGCACCTTGCGCGGATCCTTGGCGCCATACGCTTCGCCGACGCGAATACCGGCGGCGATGCCGAGCCCGAGAGGCAACATGAAGGCGGCTGACGCGGTGCTGATGGCGACCTGATGGGCGGCCTGCGCAGTGGCGTTAATCCAACCCGCCATGACGGGGACGATCGCGAAAATCCCGACTTCACTCAAGCTATGCAGACCCGCGGGCCAGCCGGTCTTCATGAGCCGGCGGAAGACGGCGAACTGCAGGCCATCGGCCCAGCGGACCTCACCGCGGCCTGGCGTGAACCAGAGCCCGATGAGCATGACGAAGCGGGCAACGAGTGTGGCCCAACCAGCACCAGCGAGCCCCAGCGCCGGAAAACCCCAATGGCCGAACATCCACAACCAGTTGAAGAAGATATTGGCGAGAATCCCCGCGCTCAGCCACGCGAGCGAGATCCAGGGCTGATGCTGTGAATCGCGATGTCCGCGGAGCGCATGAAAAGCGAGACCCGGCACCATCGCCCACGACATCAGGATGAAGAAGTTCTGCGCCAAGGCCGAGACGGACTCCGGAGAGCCGAGCAGCGGGATGAAGCGCGCGGCCCAATGCGAAAGAATCGCCGCCACGACACTGATGACGACGGCCAACGTCATGCCATGGCGGAGAATCGCGGGCGATGATTCCTCGACGCCGGCGCCGTTGTCTTGCGACTGATAGACGGCGATGGCACCGACAACCCCGATGCCAAAGACATAAGGGATATAATTGAGATTCGAAGCCAGAGCCGAGGCCGCCAGGGCGGTTTCGCCCAGATGACCCGCCATCGCGACGTCCACCACGAACATCAGGCCGTAGCCCAGCATCCCGAGCATAATCGGGATTGCCAGCTTCAGCGTGGGTCCGATCTCAGAACGGATGGAGGACGGCGTTTCCAAGCCCCCAAGAGGAAAGGATTACCCCGCTGAGGCGAGTCAGTTCTTTGGGATGCGATTGAGCGTATAATACGCATCCGCATGATCAAGCGCTTCGCCGGCTGCCGAGCGGAGGCCATCCGCATGCAACTCATGGATGTAAAGCGGGCGAAGGCCGTCAACCTTGAGGCGCACGCTGCGTCCGTCCGAGGCGACCTTGGCCGAGACGATGCCGTTCGGGGCCGACTGGATCTCGTCGCTGCCATACGCTCCCGAATATAAAAGCGTGTAGTTGGTCATGCGGTAGGTGGTCATGTCGCCGGCGCGGGCGACGTCGACGGGCTTGGTGAAGACGAGCTCGAAGCCATCGGGCTTGGCCTTCATCTCCTTAATCGCGAAGGGTGCGGTACCGTTATAACGCAGGCGCTGCAGGCCGTACGCCTTGGTGCCGAGTGAGGACCAACCGCGACTGGTCATGCCGACCATGAGCGAGCCATCCGGAGCAAAGCGAAGCCGCACGATGCCCGAGGCAAAACCGCCGACGAACGGGAAGCAGGCGCCTTGATATTCTCCGTCGACCTTCTCCATAAAGACGCGGCTGATCTTGGCATCGGTGAATTCGGCGACGAACATCTGCCCATCGAACGGTCCAAACTTACCGCCGGCATCACAGGTGGCGAGGTCGGTCCCGCTACGGCCCATCTTATTATAAGGCATCCAGATCGCCGGCGGACACATCTCGGGCAACGCCTTCAACGCGTCAGGATAAGGAATCTTCGATGGCACCGGAGCGGAGAGATGCACGGGCGAGGCAGGCAGCTTCTCGGAGGCGATACCTTCGGGGTTCAAGAAGAACGCACCCTTGCGCAGGTGGTAGATCGGGGTGGTCGGAATCCACGTGCCCTGCTGGTCGACGCAGAACATGTCGCCCGCGATGTTCGCACCGAGACCACAGGGAGAACGCATGCCGGCCACCATGGGGATGAACTTGCCGTCTTTACCGATGATGCCACCCCAACCGCGCCATGGCGCTTTGTTGTCGGCGTGGTCACCCATGTCCACGTTAAGCGTGACCCAGAGATTCCCCTGGCCGTCGCGCTTGGGTCCGTAGGCATAGCCATGATAGGCACCAGAGACATTCCAACCGTAACCTGCAGTCAGGTATTCATTAGCCACGCTGGCCCCCGTCGTATCGCGCAGGCGCGTCATCTCGGTGCGTTGCGTGACGAGCAGGTCCTTGCCGTCGCTGAGGAGGCCGAGCGGCTCATGCAATCCAGAGGCGAAGAGTTTGAAGGTCGCCTTGTTCGGTTGGGCGGCGAGCACACCGTCGACAATCCAGACTTCGCCCTTGCGAATCGCGACGGCGAGTTTGCCGTCGGTCGTCCAATCCATGCCACTGACTTCGAGCGCCAAGCCGGCGCCTGGTTTCCAATCCTTGGCGCGCGTATCGGCCGCAGTGCTCGCCGTCAGGATATCGGTAATCTCATACGAGGTGGCCGAAAGCGAGGCAGTTAAGAAGCAGAGGGCAAACGCGGCTTTCATTTCAAGAGATAGATATAAACGCGGCAGCCCTGTTTGGATGATTCCTTGACGTCCACACTCATTCCCTCGGGGTGCGTGAGGGCGGGAGAGAAGTCCGGCGTCGGCGCCCACGTGATGGTGCGGCGCAAGCCATGCTCAATCCCTTCGAATGTCTCCTCCAGTTTTACGCCGTACTGCTCATAAAGGAATGTCGGATTGCCCTGCGCATCCAGACGATAGCCCAGGAAACGTCCGTCCGACGACTTTGGCCAAGCGAGGAGTTTCTCGCCAGGGGGTTTTTCAAAAATCGGGAAGCGGGAGAACCAGGTGGTGTAAGCATCAAAGAAACGGCCACTCCACATCAGCGCTGGGCCGCCGTGCTCGCCGTCATAAGCTAAGTGCACGCCCGTCGGGAAACCGACAAGCAAGGCGCGAACGCCCACGCCCTCGACAAAGGTACGCTGCACGACGGGGCGATCTTTGGGCACGATTTCATATTCGCCGTTCCGATTCTGCGGAAAACCTTCGGGCTCACCGTTGGCACTTTCGACGAATTTAAAAATTGAGGCAATCTGCTTATCGGTGTCGCCGCCGAGGATGGCTGGATTAAACGACTTCCCGGCTGGCCAGAACGAGGGCATCAACGTGCCCGGGCGATAGGCCGCCGGGTTGACGAGATACTCACGCAGCCAGCCTTCCTGTAGGCGGGCGGCGATGTTGCTGAGGTCAGGCCCCTGGATGCCGAGCGAAGGGCGGTCGCCCCAGCGGTGGCAGGTGATGCAGCCCGCCCCGCCCTGCGTACCCATGAGTTTACGGCCGGCGGTGTCGTCGCCCCCTTCGAACTTCAGGGCGGCACGCGCGTCAGCGATGCCAAGGAGCTTGGCGAGATCAGCGGTGGCCGCGCCATACTGCGGCATCTTCACCTGCAGGTAAGGCCGCACGCGATTCTCGCCGGCGAGCACCTTGGCGAGCCACTCGGGACGGAGCTTGCCACCGACACCCGTGAGGGGAGGCGGGTAGCGACCGGTATCGCCAAGATTATGATCTCCCTGGAAGTAGGGTTTACGTCCGGCATCGGGTCCGCCCTGGCCGTCGCGCTCATGGCAGGCGACGCAGTTCAACGCCTGTAGCGTGAGGTCGGCCGCGAGCTCAGGCGAAGCGGCTTCGTCCTTCTTCGCGAGGAAAAGTTTTAGCGCGGCTCGCTGTGTACCGGAAAGCGCATAACGCGGGCCCCTTGTTTGGGCGGCGTCGAGGCAGCCGCCTTCGGCTTTCTTTAATGCAACTGGCGCGGCGGCTACGTCTTTAGGCATATCATGGCAAGCGGCGCAGCGGGCAGTGATGACGGCCTTGCGGCCGGCCGCGACCCGTTTCACATCAAGTGCGACCTGATTGATGGCCACATCCACCCGCCCATCACTACCTTGGAACTCGAGGAGGTAGCCAGCAATGTCGACCGCGTCCTGTTTCTCCATTGCGATCTTGGGCATGCGTCCGTCGGTACGCACCTTCAGCGGTTCGAAGATATATGCGCTCAGGCTTTCTAAGCTGTACTTCGTCTTCAGGTCGGCGAAGCCGATACTGCGATGCGTAAAATCCGCAGCCTTGGGCGCACCGTCGGGCGGCACGAATCCCTGGCCCGGAGCATGGCAGGCGACGCAACCGAGCGTATTGAATAGTTCGCCTCCGCGCCCGCCGTTCACGTGCATGATCTTCGCGGGGGCCTTGGTTACGGCCTTCGACTTCAGGGAAGCGAGATAATGTTCGATGGCGACGAGGGTCTCGTCGTCGGCCTTGGCCAACACCCGGGGCATGACGGCGCCGGGATGAACCGACGCGGGATCGGCCATGAATTTACGCAGCCATTCCGAACGGATACGTTGTGAAACGGACGCGAGGGCGGGTCCGCGCATCGCGGGCAGACCGGTCTCGCCGCCGTGGCAGTTCACGCAGCCGAGCTCGTTGTAGAGCAGGCGGCCGCCTTCAGCCGTCGGTATTGCCGCATGGAAGCGCTCGAAGCCGGTGACGAGTGGCTCCGCCCCCAGCGCCGCCGCGGCGAGCAGGATCGCAGCCCGCGCCATCATGCCGTCTCGCGGAGGCACTTATCCAGATAAGCCCGTGACTTATTTACGGCGGCGGTAACTTCGGCCACCGTCGGTAAAATCGGGATGCCACGCGGTGTCGGGTGCATGAAGATCTCGGCGACGCCCTTGAAGTGGACATCGCGGAGGGCCTTGACGACCAGACGGTAGTCGAGCCCGCCGCCATAACCCGGCAGTTGCTGCATCTCGATCTCCTTACTGGCCTTTTTGAAGATACCCGCGGAATGCTCCTGGAAATAGACGAAGGGAAGGTTCTTCGCCCCCAAGTCGCGAATCAAAGAGGGAATCTGCTCTGCCCACGGGTGGAGGTGATGCGGGGCGAACGCCACGCCGAGATGCGCCGAGCGATTGAATTCGGCGAAGTAGCGGAGGGAATCTGGGTGCTGTAGCACCTGTCCAATATGATTCTCAATCGCGATCGTCACCCCGAGCTCTTCCGCTTTGGCGACGTGCGGCTTCATGTCTTCGAGGAACTTCTTGATCGCACTCTTGGCGGCTTCGCCCGCGGGATCCTTTGCGGGGGCGCATCCGCAGATAACCAGATCGCCACCGTGCTTCTTCACCCAGGCCATCTCTTCCTGAATTTTGAAAGGTCCCAACGGGTAGCGCGTACTCGAACCGACGCGGGCGCCGTGCTTCTTCAGCAGGGCCACAAAGGCTTCTTCGCCAAGGGCGGTCGCCTGCTCGCGCTGGTCGCCGTGAACCTTGCACCAGATGTCAATTGACTCGGCGTCCACCTTGGCGACCTCCGGCAGAATGACCTCGAGTGGCATCGTGCCGTAAAGCGCCGAGGAAAGCGTATAGCGAATCTTGAAATCGTCTTTCGTCTGAGCCCGGGCCGATAGCGCGGCAAAGGCCGCAGCGGCGGGGACGGTGCGGAGGAAATCGCGACGGGAAAGCATCGGCTTACTTCTGGTCGCGCTGGGCTTCGAGCATCTTGATCCACGGGCCGACAAACGAGCCGTGGTCATGGAAGGTGCGTCCGCTGACCATATTTCCGTCAATGACGACCGGGGCGTTGACGAAGATGCCGCCGCAGACCTCGAGGTCGAACTTGCACTTCGGCACGGTGGCCATGTGCAGGCCCTTCACGATACCGGCGCGGGCGACGATCTCGACGCCATGGCAGACGCTCATCATCGGCTTCTTGTGCTCCCAGAACCAGCGGGTCGCCGCCAGGAGGGCTTCGTCTTCGCGGAGATACTCTGGCCCGCGACCGCCGCTAAAGAAGATGCCCGCGTATTCCTCTGGCTTGATGTCCTTGAAGGCGATGTCGCAGTTGATCGTGTAGCCTTCCCACTCCTTGGTAATGGTCCATCCCGGCTTCACTTCATGGAGGACAGTCTGATAGACGCGCTTGTCGATGGAGGCAAAGACGGGCTGGAAGCCGGCTTCCTGGAGGCGGTAGACCGGGTACATCGTGTCGAGGAGCTCCGTCGCATCGCCGATGATGATGAGCACCTTGGGCTTCTTGGCGTTCTCGGGCTTGTCGGCACCCGAGGAGATCGCGGACTGATTATGGTTATCGACGAGGGCCGCGGAGGCGGCGGCACAAAAGCCAAGCAGGCCAGAGAGAAGGAGGCGGAGTTTCATGGGGGTAGGCGATGGTTTACAAACTGACCTCCCCGTCCACCCACTTGTTCCTCAAAAGCAGGCGGGGGCCGAGACCTCAGTGCATTTCACCCCTCACGCCCTCCCTTTGTGAATGATTTCCCTCGCCCTCCACCCTCCCCACGCTTGCCACGGGCGAGGTTTCGGGCAACTTGGCTGTTCCCATGCGTAACGACGACGAAGACGAGGACGAGAAGACCCCCGCTGCCCCGAAGGAAGGCGGCCCGAGCTCCATGCTCATCCAGAAGAAATTTCTCGAACAGCGGAAGATCTTCCTCTGGGGCGCCGTCGAAGACGCCTCCGCCCGGGATATCGTCGAAAAACTCCTCTACCTCGATGGCATCGACCCCGGCAAAGAGATTACCTTCTATATCAACACCCCGGGTGGCTCCATCACCTCCGGCATGGCCGTCTACGACACCATCCGCATGATCTCCTCCCCGGTGAAGGTCGTCGTGACTGGCATGGCCGCCTCCATGGGCTCCATCCTCCTGCAGGCCCCCAAGGAAAAGGGCAACCGCCTGCTCTTCCCGCATTCCCGCGTGATGATCCACCAGCCGCTCATCATGGGCCGCATCCAGGCCACCGCCGTCGATATCCATATCCAGGCCCAGGAAATGGAACGCCTCCGCTCTGAGCTGAACGAGATTCTCGCCAAGGCCTCGAAGCAGAAGATTGAGAAGGTCACCAAGGATACCGATCGCGATTTCTACATGAACGCCGAGGAGGCCATCGAGTATGGCCTCGCCGATGCGATCGTGAAGAAACTCTAAGCGGACAACGCGCGCATGGGCATCGGCGACCGGGCCTACATGCGAAATCGGGACCCTTACCGGGCGCCCCTTTCCGCTACCGCTTGGACCGTTGTACTCCTGGTAGCCATTTTCATCCTGCAGTTTGTCGTCAAGTCTACGCCCCTGCCAGATTTACTCGGATGGGCTGTGTTGTCGGAGAATTCGCCACATGTATGGTCATGGCTAAGTTACGCCCTCATTCATGGCGGGGCACCTAAAGTCGCCCCTCTAGACTCAGCGTTCTTCCATCTTCTCGGCAACTGCCTTGTCCTGTGGTGGACTGGCTCGATTGTTGAAAACACCTACGGGCGAAAAGCGTTCTTCTCGACACTCATCGCGGGCATTCTCTCTGGGGCGACCTTGTGGTACCTCTCTGGCGTCGGTCATCACAGTAATGGACAGATCGTGGGCATCTCGGCGGGCGTCTACGCCCTCATGATTGTCGCCCTGTACGATAAATTAGAACATCAGGTCACCCTGCTTCTCTTCTTCTTTCTACCCGTCACCCTCAAGGTCCGCTGGCTACTCATACTCACCTGCCTTTTTACGCTGGCTGGCTGGCTCTTCTCCGAGCTACCAACCCGGCAAGGCTGGAGCTTCTGGAAAGACGAATGGCAGTCCAATATCGCCCACTCCGCTCACCTTGGCGGATTAATCCTAGGTTTCGTCGCTTGGCATTACCTGAATCGGACAAATCTTGGCCCAAGCTACGCTCAAGTGCAGATGCCCTCCACCGAAGCACCCGGTCCCTCCCTTGAGACGCCCGCTGAAGAAAACACCCCAGGATTCCTGACTCAGACCCAGGCCCGGGCTGAACTGGACGGGCTATTGGACAAGATTTCCGCCGGGGGATTCGGCTCGCTCACGCCTGCTGAGAAACGTAGGTTGGAAGACCTCAGCGCCCGCCTACGCTGACTCCCCACCCCTTTATGCGACTAAGACTGACTCCGCTGCTGGTTCTTCTAGCTGCGTTCGTTTCCGCTCAGACCGGAAACTTCACCACCACGCAGTCCATGCAAAACGAGACGAGGGCCACCGCGGCCCTCCTCGAGAAGCTTCACATCAGCAAAAAGGAGATGTCGTCCATCGACATGAACTCCGTCGTGAAGACCTACTGTGAGAATCTCGACGGGGCTAAGATGTACTTCACCGCCGAAGAGGTGGATGAATTCGTGACCCGTTACGGCAAGACCTTGGACCTCTACCTGCAGCGCGGCAACCTGACCCCAGCGTTTGAAATCTACACCCTCTTCAAAAAGAAGGTCGACCAGCGCACGGTCTCGAACCTGGCCGCCCTCGATCGGCCCATCGACCTAACCCAGCCCGGCACCTTCCCCGTCGAACGCAAGAAGGCCAACTGGCCCGAGAGCGCCGAAGCCGCCGACGCCCTCTGGGGCCGACGCCTCCGCCTCGATATGCTCTCGGAACTGCTCGGCGAAGATCGTACGGGTGCGAAAGCTAAAGCCCCCAAGGACCACTCACTCCCGGAAATCACGGCCGCCAAGACCGCCGAGGCCGTGGAACGTCTGAAAAAGCGCTACAGCAAGAGCCGCTCCTACCTCAACTACGACCAAAACGAGGTCGAAGAAATCTTCCTCAACTCTTACGCCAGCCAATACGACCCGCACTCAACCTTCTTCTCCCAGCAATCCCTGGAAGAATTTGAAATCGCAATGCGCAACTCGCTCGTCGGCATTGGGGCGACACTCTCCGATGAAGACGGCCTCTGTGTCGTCAAAGATATCCTGCCTGGCGGCCCGCTCGACCTCTCGGGCCAAGTAAAATCCGGCGATAAGATCATCGCAGTTGGCCAAGGCGAGAAAGGCGAAATGGAAGACATCGTGGGCATGCGCCTCAGCAAGGCTATCGGCCGTATCCGCGGGAAACAGAGCACGACCGTGCGCCTCCTCGTCGACATGGCAGCCGGCGGACGCAAGACGGTTTCCCTCAAGCGCGACCAAATCAAGCTCGTCGGCCAGATGGCCTCCGCCAAGGCCTTCGAAGTCCCCAATGGTAACGGCACTATCATGCTAGGCGTCATCGACCTCCCGGCTTTCTACGGCAAGAACCCCGATGGCTCTGGCTCCAGCCCCTCCGCCGATATCGAACAGCTCATCGGCAAACTTAAGAAACTCGGCATGAAGGCGTTGATTATGGATCTGCGTAAGAACGGCGGCGGCCTCCTCACCGAGGCGGTCGATATCTCCGGGCTCTTCATCCCGAAGGGCTCAGTCCTACAGGTTCGTGACAGCCAAGGACGCTCCGAAGACTACCGTGATGAAGACGAGAAGGTCGCCTGGGATGGGCCGCTCATCGTACTGACTTCCAAACTCTCGGCCTCCGCTTCCGAAATCTTCGCTGGTGCCATGCACGACCATCGCCGCGCGATCATCGTCGGCGACGTCACCACCCACGGCAAAGGCTCGGTCCAGAATATCATCGAGCTGAGCCGCTTCGACCGCAATTTGAAGTCGGCCGTCAAGGTCACCATCCAGAAGTGGTACGCTCCCAGTGGCTCCTCCATCCAGCTTAAGGGCGTCCCGGCCGATATCGTCGTGCCTTCGGTCTACTCCGTGATGCCGGTGGCTGAAGCGGATCTCGATCGCCCCCTGCCCTGGGATTCCGTCACGCCAACGATGACCAAGCCCGACGAAGGCGACTGGCTAAAGGCCAAGCTTTCTGACGGCCTGATTTCCTCGCTCGCCGCCGGCAGCGCCCGCCGTCAAGCGGAACTCCCCGAGTTCCTAACGCTAAGTCGCACGATCGATTGGACGAAGAATCGCCAAGGGCGCAAAGAGGTCTCCCTTTCACTCGAACAGCGTCGGACCGAGCGCAAAGACGACCTCGAATTCCGCGACCAGATTCGCCGCGAGCTATCCGACTACGCCAAAAAAGAATATAAAATCCGCGACGTGAAACTTGAAGCGGCCCTTGAACAAGAAAAGAAGGAAGGGCCTGACGCCCTCACGAAGAGCAAGAAGGCTAATCGGATGCGCGACCCCCTCGAAGATGATGATTGGCCGGAATATGATATCCAGCTGCACGAAGCCGTCCGGATCGCCGCAGATTGGTCCAACGTCCTGGCCTCTAGCCCAGTTGCTGGCGTTACCGCCAAGGCGCCCGCCCCAGTCACCAAATAAGGCCCGCCCCAGTCCGACCAAAACCCGCCGCCGAGGCGGGTTATTTGTGCCCACGTCTTTGACTTGGCGAAACTGACCCCGTAGACAGTTTAAGCCTATGCCGCTGCTCGAAGTTCTTCTCGCCGCCACGACCGTCACTTGTACGGCACTAACCTGGCAACGCGGCCGCCGTGCCGGGCTTTTACTTCGCCAACTCCATGGCCGACTGGGCGATCAGCCCGTGCAAATCCATACGCTAAACAACGCACTCGGCATGGAAGTCTCGCTCAGCGAATACGGAGCGATGCTCACTTCCGTCCGCGTGCCAGATATCCGCGGCGTCATCGGTGAAGTCACCCTTGGACTCCGCACCTTCGAAGACTACGCCGCTGGCCATCCCTGCCTCGGCAGCACGGTCGGCCGCTACGCCAACCGCTTGGCCGCCGGCCAGCTCACCATCGATGGAAAAACGTTTTTGCTCGCCCAGAATAACAACGGCCAGCACCTCCACGGCGGACTCCGCGGCTTCGACAAGCGCATCTGGAAATCCGAAGCGACCCGCACCGCAGATGCCTCCATTGTCCGCTTCACCTACGTCAGCCCCGATGGCGAAGAAGGGTACCCAGGGGAGCTCACGGCCGTCGTCACCTACACCCTGCCGGATCACACCAACGAACTGCAGATCGACTTCGCGGGCGCCACCCAAGCCGCCACGACCTGTAACCTGACTAATCACGTCTTCTTCAATCTAGCCGGCGAAGGTAATGTCCTCGACCACCGCCTCACCCTTTCGGCCGATCAAATCATCCCCGTAAATCCCGTGCTCATCCCGACGGGCACGTTGATGGACGTAACGGGTACGCCGTTTGATTTTCGCCAGCCGCACGCGCTCGGTGAACGCATCGACTCGACGGATGAGCAACTCTCCCGCGGGCGTGGCTACGATCACTGCTACGTCCTCCGGGCTGATAAAACCCTGCAGTCCGCCGCGGTTGTCACCGAGCCGACCTCTGGCCGCACCCTCGAAGTCCTCACCGATGCGCCGGGCCTCCAACTTTACACCGGCAATTTCCTCGATGGCACCAAGCAAGGTCGCTGGCCCAAGCCCTTCTCCTTTCGCCAAGGCTTCTGCCTCGAGCCCGGCCTCTTCCCGGATTCACCGAACCAACCCGCCTTCCATCGCATGGGCTACCCGAGCGGCATCCTGCGCCCCGGCGAACAGTATGCTCAGCAGCTCATTTTCCGTTTCGGTGTCGTCCGCGGATAATCGCAATCAAGGGGTCTGCTGGCACGGTGAACGGCGGCGAAGTAATGTCTTAAGGTAGGGCCGAGCATCCCTGCTCGGCCGCGGCCGCCCTATCGAGGCAGGGACAGCAGTTCACCATGCCAGCAGACCCCCTCGCGGCTTTGCCGCGCCTATACTCCATACTCGATACTCTATACTCCCAACTACACCCGCTTCGCGTCTTCGCGTGCCTGTGACGCCGTGCTATCCGCCCATAACTGCTGGGTGACCTTGAGGAGCACGGTGCCGCTCACGAGCGTGACGGCGGTGAGCACCCAGGCCATGGTGAGGCGCTTAGGGTCGCCGGAAGCGTAGAGGAAATTGCCGATAGCGAAGAGCGAGCCCCAGATGAGCGCGCAGCCGGAGATCCAGCCGACGAAGGCCGAGCCGATGCGATTCTCCTGGGCGATTTCGGCATCGCTGATGCCGGCTTCGGCGCGGATGTCCGTCCAGCCCGGTCCCGCCGGTTTCACCTTCTGGCAGAAGGCGATGAGCGTCGCGCGGTCCGTCTGCGGACCGACATACGCGGTGATGAGCCAAGACAGCGTGGTCAGGGCGACTTGAATGATGGTCGTGGTCGCGAATTCCGCGTGCGGCATGAAGTAAGGCACGGCCACCGCGGTCACGAGCGACATCACCATAGCGACGACTTCACACCAAGCGGAGACGCGCCACCAGAACCAGCGGGCGAGATAAAGCAGGCCGGTGCCGGCACCGATGGATAGCAGGATCTGGAACGCCTGCTGGGCCGACGACATCGTCAAGCTAAGCAGCGCGGCGACGACGTAGAGCAACACGGTCGAGAGACGGCCGACGTTCACGTAATGCGCCTCGGTGGCGTCCTTTTTCACGAATCGGCGATAGAAATCATGCACGAGATACGATGAGCCCCAGTTCAGGTGCGTCAGGATCGTCGAAGAGTTCGCGGCGATGAGGCCGCCGACCATCAGGCCCACGAACCCGACGGGCAGGAACATGAGCATCGCCGGAAAAGCGGAGTCATGGCCGATGAGCTTCGGGTCCGCATTCGGGAAGGCCTTGATGATTGAGGCGAGATCTGGGTAGACGATGATGGAGCACAGCGCGGTGATGATCCATGGCCACGGACGGAGCACGTAGTGAGCGATGTTAAAGAAGAGCGTGCCGCCGAGGGAATCCTTCTCGGACTTCGAGGCCAGCATGCGCTGGGCGATATAAGAACCACCGCCGGGTTCAGAGCCGGGATACCAGTTGGCCCACCAACTGATGGCAATCGGCAGGATGAAGATCATCAGCGCCAGGTCTGGCATCGTGAAGTTCGGCAGCATGTCCAGGATCGGCTGCCCCTTGCCATCCGACACCGACATCACCGGCACGCCCGCGGTCGTCACGACCTGCTCGGTAGAGAGCTGGGCGACGAGGGCCTTCAGTCCCGCCCAGCCGCCGGCGCCCTTGCCGACAAGGCGCTCACCGACTTCGACGAGTGAGAACCACGCAGCCGCGAAGACGGCCGTCATCTTGATGAAGAATTGGACCATATCGATAACGAGCACACCCCAGAGGCCGGAGTGGGCGGCGAACACGACGTTCAAGATGCCGCAGATAACAATCGTCTGCCAGGCGGGCATGCCGAAGAGAATGTTCGCGATCTTGCACGCAGCCAACGTGACCATACCCATGATGAAGCAATTGAAGAACAGACCAAGATAGATGGCGCGGAAGCCGCGCACGACCGAGGCGGCGGTGCCGGAGTAGCGGTGCTCGTAGAACTCGAGGTCGGTCATGACGCCGGAGCGGCGCCAGAGGCGGGCAAAGAAGAAGACCGTGGCCACGCCGGTGAGCACGAAGGCCCACCACTGCCAATTGCCGGCGACGCCGTATTTGCGCACCTGCTCGGTCACCCAGTTCGGGGTGTCGGAGGAGAAGGTCGTCGCGACCATCGAGAGACCGGCGAGCCACCAGGGCACCGAGCGGCCGGAGGCGAAGAACTCGGCGGTGCTGCCGCTCGAGCGCTTGGCGAGGAACAGCGGGGGGACGAAGCAGACCAGAATCGAGGCGGCAACAATGACCCAATCAATCCAAGTAATATGCATGGCGGGGTAAGGGGTGACCTCCGTTCTGCTCCAACCCACCCACAGTGGCAACCGAGTTCCCGCACTCTATATGAGCAGATGGGAGCATTAGGCGTGGCCTCCAGATTGGCCTCTAACTTGGGTAGGGCGGGTTGTCCCCAACCCGCCGTTGAACCGATCAACATCCGCCTCTCATTCCACGAACGGACAGCTGAGGACAGCCGTCCCTACCTAAGCTGCACCTGAGGACAGCACGAGGTGCTGCCCCTACCCAAACAAGAAGGGCGCCTTGCGGCGCCCTTTCCTTCCTTCTGCTTCGCAGCAGTTCACCCTGCCAGCCGTTCCCCGCCGTCAGGCTCACTTACTTGGAAGGAATCTCGTTCAACGTATACCAGCCTTCGTTGTGCCAAAGGGTATCGCCAGACTTGGCCTTCACGTCGGTCACGAGGTGATGGATATGTCCTCGGACGAGGCCATCGATGACCAAACGCACCTTCAAGCCGTCGGCCGAGAGAGTTGCGGACTTGATGGTCGGCGCAGTCTGATCGACTTCCGGGCTACCGTAGCTCGCCTGGTAGATGTAAGTGAAGGTATCCATCGCGTAGTTCTTCAGGTCGGCGGCGCTGGCGGCGTCGACAGGATGGGTAAAGGTGACTTCAAAGCCATCGGGCTTAGCCGAGATGTCATGCATTTCGAAGGGTACCTTGCCCTTAAAGCGCACGCGTTCGAACGTGAAAGGCTTCGTGCCACGCGAACCCCAACCACGGTTGGACCCGCCGATGAACATCGTGCCGTCTTCCTGATCGATGCGCACCGGAATCAAGCCGGCCTCGAAACCTCCGAGGAAGTGGAAACAAGCTCCCTGGTAGAGCCCGTTGACGAACTCGAGATTAACCCGCTGCACCTGCGAAGCGGTCTGCTCACCAATGAACATCTGGCTTTCCCAGGGGCCCCACTTGCCCTTGGTCATGTCGCAGGCGATGCCTGACGGCGAATTACCGACGATGGCGTGAGGAAGGATTACGGCGGGGGGGACGAAGTCCGGGAACTTCAGGCGCTCGGCGAGAATGCGCGAACCACTGGTGGGCTCTGGAGGCGCCGGGAAGTCTAGGAGTGAAGCGGACTTGTTGCCCGTAGGGTTCCCCTGGAACGATCCGGGGCGGAGCCATTTAAGGGAGGATGAGCCGTTCCATACGCCTTGATTATCCGTGTAGAAAATGTCGCCCTTGTCATTCGCACCGATACCACCGGGCGAACGGATACCCGAAGCCGTCGGAACGAATTTGCCGTCGGGGGTGATGCGGGCGCACCAGCCGCGCCAAGGCGAATGGGCGTGGAAGGAACCAGTGAGACAGAGCACGACCCAGACATCGCCATTCTTATCCGGCTCGGAGCCGAAGGCGTATTCATGGTAGTCGCCATTAATACCCCACTTCGAACAAATGGTGTCGAAGCGGTCAGCCTTACCATCGCCATTCGTGTCGGTCATCCGCGTGAACTCCGGGCGATTGGTGGCATAGAGCGACCCTTCCTTCCAGAACATGCCAAGAGGCTCGTGCAAGCTAGAGGCGAACTTGGTCCACTTGATTTTGGAGAGATCGGCGTCATAGGCCCCTTCGGCAATCCAGACATCACCGCGACGTGTGCCGATGGCGATTTTCTTGCCCGGCATCAACGCCAGCGAGGAGACCTCGCAGACTTCGCCAGCGGGCGTGGGGATTTCAACGCGTTCGTAGAACTCGGACTGACGGGCCTCGGAGGCCTTGGTGTCCGTCTTCTTAATAACGGCGGCCGCGGACAGCCCAGACGTAAAGGCAGCTAGCGCGAGGAATAGGGAGAATTTCTTCATGAGAGTGATTTCCAGTGGAGGATTAGCGGTAAGAGTAACCGAGCACGGCGGACTCGCCGGGCTTAAGGGTGACCGTCAACGTCTTATCGGCGGTCGAAGATCGAGGATATACGCCGCCCTGGGTGCGGATGAGAAGACCCGTGCCGACTTCCGTCACGCCGTCGGAGGGACCCGAGATCGTGGTACCACGGGCAAGGACAACGGTGACTGCCTTATCGCCCGTGACCTTGATTGTCCGGATTAACGTGGGCTTGCTGGCGGCGGTATCAGGAGCCCAAGCGTCCGTCATCGCGAAACCTTCGCCGGCGGTTCGGAAGGTGGGGTTCCCGGCCTTGTCCAGATCGTAGCCCCTGAATTCAGCCGAGACTGGCAGCGCAGAGAACACGAAATCTTTGCCGCCCTTCGCCGCGACATAACGGACCAAGTTGCCCGACGGCGCACCATCTTGGATGATTGCCTGACCATCGGAAAGCTTCACGACGCTCGTGCCGGCAGGCGGTTCATTGCCTGCGCCGCGATCCGTCCAGTGGTGACCGCCATCCATAAATTTGCCGGCCCAGAATAATTCCACCCCGACATTCTCCGCGCTGTAAGCGAGGTTTAGCTCATTCGGGAAACCGATACCGATGGCGCGAGGAGAGGTGCCGCCAATGAAATTGCGGTAAATCGCCGCGACCCCATCCTTGGGCTGAATCGGAATCGAAGGCGTCGCCTTACCAGCATTCCCGCCCTTAGACTTTGAAAGCCACTGGACGCCCTTGTCCTTCGGGCCCTTGTAGCCAAGCAGGACGACTTGTTCGCCGCCCACCTGGACGTACTCGATGCGAATCGGGGTGAGCCCCTTCTTGAGCATCACGGGGACCTCTTTGCGACGGCCGCCAATGGGGGCGATGCCTTTGATTTCCGCCACCTTCTCGCCGCCGACGAAGAGCGCACCGAAGTCATCGCAATCAAAGTTGAAGATGTATCTACCATCTTCCTTGGCTTCAAACTGCGCCGTCCAGACCATCGCGAAATTGGACTTTAACCCGGACTGGTCAGGGTCGACTACGCCAACGTTGAAATCCTCCATGAGCGCAGGCTTCAGGGTAGAGAAGTCGGGCATCTGCTTCCACTCACCCTTATACATTGTGCCCACGAGATTCTTGAGTGCGGTCTTGGCCGGAGGGAACGGATGGGCCTTTAGGAGTTCCACCGCCGTCCACGGCGTCGTGCGGCTCGCCGTCGCAGCGCGGACGGACTTAACTTCATCCGGCGTGACGGCACCTGCGCCCGCGGCGAAGGTCTTGCGGACGTACGTGAGGGCGGCGGCGATCTTCTCGTCGCTCAACACGGCGCCCTGCGGAGGCATATCAATATTGTAACCTTTACCCGCAACATCGACGGGGCCGGTCAGGCCGTTGAGCACGATTTTGATCGAGCGCGCAGCGGGGCCTTTGGGCCAATCGCTACCGACGAGCGGAGGCAGGCCGTTGAGGCCTTTGCCGTCTGGGCCGTGGCAAGCGACGCAAAGCGTGTTATAGACTTGGGCGCCATCTTCAGCGGCGGAGGCAAAGATTGCCGTAGCCAGAAGGGCGAGGAGCGACGAGGGGCGCATAGGGGTAAGCACGAGGAAGGTAAATCCCCAGCCCCTCGCAAATAAAAAGGCCGAGGAAAGCCTCGGCCTAGGATGATTCCGACCTCCGAGCCCTTAGCGGGCGCGGTATAGGCCCTGGGGGTCGTAAAGCCACCAGGCGTCAAACGGGTTCGCGAGGGGCGGCAGCTCGTAATAAGGCCGGCCCTTGTCGTCCACCTTCGCACTCACCCCGGTAATCTCGGTCTGGGGCGGGCGCGGCACGGCCGGCAGGGCAATCATCGGGGCGGCGGGGACGGGCAAGAGGTCGAGGACCGAGGTCTCTTCGATCCGCTCGACGACGTTGTCGACCCACTTGAGCTCCTTGGCCTTGTCGCCAAACGCCTGCCAGTCGCCCGTCGAATCGTTGGCGTACATCTGCTTCACGAATTCCTCGAGCGAGATGCCCATCTTCTTGGCCACGGGGGTGGCGAGGCGGTCGAACCACTTCGTGGTGAAATCAATCTGCTCCTTCAGTACCGTCATATTGCCACGCAGCGTGTTGGACGCCTGGTGGTGCAGGATGATAGTGTTGGGATAGCAATAGGAACGCTCGGCCAGCGTGCAGATGACAGCGGTCATCGAGGCGGCGAAGCCTTTAACGACGACGTGTACCGGCGCCTTCGAGGCGGCCATGGCCTTCTGAATCTGGTAACCAGCTGCCACGGAGCCACCAGGGGAGTTATCGACCACAATGAAGATCGGGAACTCGGAGGATTGATTGTTATAGAAAGAAATGCGCGTGCAGACGTAATCGGCCAGCTGCTCCGTCACGGCGCCGTTGAAGCTGATGCGGCGATCGCTGATGTAGAGCACGCCGTCGACCAGCGGATCCTTGAGATACTTCGGCTTGGCCTTGCTGGCGACCTTACGGGCCTCGTCTTCCTTCTGGAATCGTTGGATCTCATTCGAGAGCCGGGCGATGGTATTGCCAGCCTCCAACTGGAGCTGCTTTGATTCGGCTTCGAGTTCGCGAATCTTATTGGAGCGCTCGGTCAAGCGGGCACTGGAGCGGGCGGCTTCGAGCCCCGCTTGGCGTTCAAGCTTGGCGCGCTCATCCTCGAGGGCGGCGGCTTCCGCCGAAGCCTTGGCGAGGCGCAGGGCTCGCTCGGCCGAGAGCCGAGAAACTTCCGCATTCAAAGGGGCGAGCTCTTCGGTACGCTTGGCTTCAGCGAGCGCCACTTCGGCGTCGATCCGCGCCTTCTCGCCGCGCATGCGGTCCACTTCCTTGAGGGCGGTCTTCTGTTCGGGCGTAAGTTCATCGCGTTGAATCGGCCCACCCGGAGGAACCGTGGTCGGTCCAGCCGGAGCCGTGGGAATGGCGGCGGCATCAGCCGGAGCCGCTGCTGGCGCGGCAGGAGCGGCGGCGGCGCGCTTCGTCTGTGCCCAGGCCGGCGAGGCGACCAAGGCGGCGAGTGCGAGAGCGCGAAGTAAAGTGCGAGAGTGCATGGGAGTAGTTTTAGAAATTAGCGGATGATGTATTCGACGGTGGGATCAAAGACCCACCAAGCATCACACGGACCGAGGGGCGGGAGCGCCTGACGAATGCGACCGTTCTGGGACTTGCCGGCATCGACAAAGCCCTCGGGCATGATCTCCGTTGGCTTGGGCTCATTGCCCGCGGTGAAAATGGCGTCTTCCGTCATCTGCTCGACGACGTTGGTAACCCAGTGTAACCGGACGGCGTCATCGCCCGTGACCTTCCAATCACCGGTGGAGACGGACTTATACATCTGGGCCACGAAATCATCGACCTTCACGCCGGCGCGGTCGGCGACCTTGACGAAGATGCGCTCCACCCAAATCTTGCTCCACTTGAGCTGCTCCTTGAGTTGGGTGACGTTGCCGCTCAACCCGGAGGAGGCCTGGTGGTGCAGGACAATCGTCTGCGGGTAGACAAAAGAGCGCTTAGCCATCGTGGTGATGATCGCAGCCATCGAGGCAGCGTAACCCTTCACGACGACGTACACCGGAGCCTTGGAGGTTTCCATGGCCTGCAGGATCATGTAGCCAGACATCACCGAGCCACCCGGCGAACGATCGATGACGATGAAGATCGGCGCCTCGCTATCGACGGCATTATAAAAGGCGATGCGACCGCAGACGAAGTCAGCGAGCTTGTCATCGACGCGACCGTTAAACGGGATGCGGCGATCCGAGATGTGCAAGGCCCCATCAATCAACGGATCCTTCGGGTAAGTGATTTTCGCGTGAGCGGCGATGTCCGCGGCCTTCTGCTGCAGGCGAGCGATGGCGGCGACGGAAGCGACCTTGGCGTATTCCACCGAGACCTGGGCGGAGGCGAGACGGGCCTCGACTTCGAGTTCGGCACGCGCGCGATCCTTATCGGCGGAAGCCACCGTAGCTTTGGCATTCGCCAGCGCGGCTTCGATGGCGAGGCGACCCCGTTCGGCTTCGGCGGGGGCGGCGGCGGCATCTGCCCGGGCGGCCCGCACCATCGCTTCAGCCTCTAACTTACGCAGCTCGAGCGTCTGATTTAATTGAGCCAGCCGGCGTTGGGAAAACGCTAGGTCGAGCCGGGCCCGGATGACTTCGGTGTCGAGTTCGGCCTTAAGCGTTTCGGGCGTCTTCTTGACGAAGCCCTGTTGCGCCCAAATCGAGGCCGCGAGGAAAAGGAGAACGAAGGCCAGGCGCGACATCGGGGTAGACGTTTGTTTTGACAGATAAATGGTTCCCTTGAAGTCATTTTTTAGCAAATCTACCGCCATGGACGCTGACGCCCCCATAACCCTGCATAATCGCCACACCGGCGGGACCGAGATCGAGCAGGTCTACGGCGAAGCCTGGCTGCGCCGCATCTACGGCCACCCACTCGGCAAGCTGAGCCTCCATGCGGTCGTCAAACGGGGCCTTTTCTCCAAGTTATATGGCTGGGCCATGGATCGGCCTAGCAGCGCCCGCCGTATCGAGCCCTTTATTAAGACGTTTGGGCTGAATCCGGCCGAGTTCGCGGAAGCGGACCTCAGCGCGTATCGCACCTTCAACGACTTCTTCTACCGCAAGCTCAAGCCCTCGACCCGCCCCGTCGACCCCCGGCCCGAGATGGCCGTACTCCCGGCCGACGGACGCCACCTCGGTTTCCAGGACGCTTCCCGCGTCAAAGGCATCTTCGCCAAAGGGCAAACCTTCGACATCCCCGCACTTGTCGCCGATCGCGCCCTCGGCGAACGTTACGCCCAAGGCACTGTCGTCTGCTCGCGGCTCTGCCCGGTCGATTACCACCGCTTCCACTTCCCTGTCGCTGGGGTGCCCGGCGAACCCGTGCTGGCTCAGGGCCAGTTATATTCCGTCAACCCGATTGCGTTACGCCGCCACGCTTCGTACCTCTGGCACAATAAACGCCAGCGCGTGACCATCGATGCCGGGGCGTTCGGCCTCGTCACCATGGTGTCCGTCGGCGCCACCAACGTCGGCACGATCATCGAGACTTATCAGCCTGGACGGGCGGTCGCCAAGGGTGGCGAAAAAGGTTACTTCCGTTTCGGCGGATCATTTGTTGCCACCCTCTTCGAGCCGGGACGGATCAAACTCGAGGCCGACCTTATCCAGGCCGGCGAAACCGCCACCGAGCTCTACGCCAAAGTCGGCTCGCCCCTCGGCCGGCTCGCGTAAGCGCTTGCCTCCGCCGCCCGCGCCGCAAATCTGGGACACACAGGTTTGCTCGGGTGGTGGAATGGCAGACACACTAGATTTAGGTTCTAGCGCCGCAAGGTGTGCGGGTTCGACCCCCGCCCCGAGCACCCTGTTTACTTCACGATCACGCACTGCTCTAGGTAGGGGAGCACCGCGTCCTGCCCTCGTTGCCTCATTAGCTCCGACGAGCGTTTTAATAAGTAGAGATGAGATCACCGTCTCATCTATTCACAGACAGATACACGGATGCGATGTCATCGCATCCCTACCCTGCTTTGCAGCAGTTCCCCGCCGAAGGCTTGTCCTGCCTCGCTGGTAGGGCGGGCTGTCCTCAGCCTGCCGTTGAGCCAATCAAGATTCGGATCTATGCCGACGAACGGACGGCCGGGGACAGCCGTCCCTACCTAAGGCAGGGAGGGGCTCCGCACTCCCTCAAATCAACCAGCCAACTTATCAACCAATCGACAAGTGCGGGCGTCTCTGCCTCGAGGCAAGCGGATGCGATGTCATCGCATCCCTACCCGTTACTTCTTGGCTTCGGGCTTCTTCGCCGGGGCGAGGGGCGTTTGCTTCGCGGCGATGACGGCGCGGTTCATCGACCATTCGGGGCTCTCGGTGGCTTCCCAAATCTTGAGATTGCGCACAGATCCTTCGGTACCGGCGACAAACATAATGCTGTGCTTCTGGCGGGCGATGTTCTCGTGGCGGCCGGTGAGGACGTGGCCGTTGACGGTGACGGTTAACTCGTCGCCCAGAATCTCGAAGAGAACGGCGTTCCACTCGCCGGGCTTAAGCGGGGTGTTCTTCCGCGCCAGGGGTTCGGGCTTGTCGGGTCCGTCATGGTCGTTGTCGTCCTTCTGGATGCCGAAACCGCCGGGCGAGAGACTGACGCTGCAGATGTAGTCCTTGTCGTCGGTAGTGCGTAGTTGGATGTAGCGATACTTGGCGCCGTGCTCCGGATCTTTATCGAGGGCCACATCTTCCATGCGCAACTCACACTGAATCACCACGTTCTTGAAAAGGAATCCGTAGGAGGCGGTGGCGGGGTGTTTGACCTGAACGTTCTCATGGCCCTGAAAACGGCCTTCGAGAATTTTCCACATGCCACCCTTGGATTCCGGGCCCTTCCCGTGAATGAGCCAACCCTGGAAGCCGCTGGCGAAACCCTTGGGCTTGCCGGTATAGGGAGGCAGTTCGTTGAGGAAGTCCTGGCTGTAGATTTCCTTGCCGCGGACGGTCATCTGGGTCGACACATCAGCCGCTGAGATAACCGCCGACACGGAGAGCGCGGCCAAGAGAGCGAGGAGATGACGCATGGACATACCTAAACAGACACCCGCGGGGGTGTCGATGTTCCACTCCAGCGGGACTTAGAACGCCCGGCGAATGCTGAGCGCCACCGATATGTCCGGCGTTTCGCCGAAGCCGGCGACGTGGGCCGAGAAGTTCAACAGCGTGTTCGCGTTGAGCTTATGGTCCACATCAAGCCCCAAGCGGGCCTGATTAGCTGCAGGGGCGAAGCCGGCGACCGAGAAGGGCAACAAGCCTGTGGCGGTGTCGACACCAGAGAGCGTGCCCGAGGTGCGGTCGAAGCGGTGGATCCACTCGCCCGTAACCAGCAAAGTCGTGTCCGCGGTGAGGGCGTATTTCGCAGTCAGGCCGAGGCGGCCTTCAGAGGAAGTGTGCGACTGGGCATCAAAGGTGGCGGCAAACGACCCGCCACTCTCGGCATAGGCGTCCGCCTTGGTGCGCGTCCAGGTGGTAGAGATGAAAGGCGTCGCGGTTAATTGACCTGCAATCGGCTGCACGGGTCCGTCATAGCGCAGGCGCAGGCTTTCGGTGCTGACACCCGTTGTGCCATTGGAAACCGAAGGGCCAGCACCAGTGGTGTAGGCCCGTGCGGTCGTCGAGGTCCAGTTGCCCGACATCAAGACGACGGAGATGATGCTCTGCTTATCAGCGAGACGGTAATCCGCTTCGGCGAGCACGTAGTTACCGCTGACGTGGGCGGAGCCGCCGAGGGCGAGATCCTGATTCTGGGAGCCGTGCCCAGCGGCGAGGCCAACGACCATGTCGCCATAAGTTGTACTCGCACCGACTTCACCGGTGGTCACGTGGCTATCGGTATTGCGCGAACTGGCACCGAAATCACCGGTGGCCCAGACTTGCGACGCCTTACCCATGTAATCGAAAGACATCAACGGGCGGTGGTGGGCGCCTTCCATCGGCAGCGAGGCCAGATGAGACGCCATCGCCAACACACTGTTCGGCCCATTGAGCGAGCTCATCCAATTATCCCAATCAACCATCACGCCACTGGTATAAATAAAAGCGTGCTGTGCAGCGTCACCGGCGATGGTACTGCTACCTATGATGACCGACCCATCGGCCGAGACCCCGTTGGCATAAGAAGTGGTTCCGCCCAAGGTCCCAAGGGTGACCATACCATTCACCGCGTCACACTTCATGGCGTGCTGCTCCAAGTTGGAGCCCACCTGCACGTCGGCCCAGCCAACAATAATGGAGCCAGTGCTACTGGTGGCATTGGCCCGAGAGGCTCCGCCTACGGCGAGTACGCCTAGGTCGCTCATGACTCCACCGACAAACTTAAATGCATGGCTGGTCGTCGACGTTGAAGATTCACCGACGATAGTGGCACCATCTGCTGATACGCCCCACGCATGGGAGCTCGTGCCCCCCGTCAGGGTGCCTAGACTAATCATGCTACCGCCAGTGTATTTGAAGGCCAGGGTTGCGGATGCGGTATCGCTATAACCGACGATAACGCTGCCATTATTGGAAACCCCAGTGGCTTGTGAGAGGGTGCCGCCGGTAAGGAATCCAAGGCTAACGGGCGCTGCCGCATCGACCTGCTGAATGGCGAAAGCTCCGCTGCCATTGCTACCTTGGCCGACAGCGACATGGCCATCACCAGAGATCGCGTTGAAGAAACCCGAGGTGAGAGAGCCGCCCATGTCGGACATAATGCCCGTGGAAACATTAAAGCGGAAAGGTCGGTTGGCAGAAGATCCATTCATGCTCAACCCGACGATGATGCCGCCATTATAGGAGACGCCGCGAGCCTCGGTATACCCGCCGCCGAGATCACCCAAGGCATGCATCGTGCTGTCGTAACGAAAACCCCCGATGTTAGAACCGGAGTCGGAGGCCACGCCGACGATGACTAGGCCATTACCAGAAACCGCATTAGCATAGGAATAGTTGCCGCCGAGGTCATCAATGTCGGTGAAGCCAAGCGCCGACGCGGGCGCGGGCGCCAGACATACGACACTCAGAGCGAGCGTGGCGGCGGCGCGAAGTGTAGAGACACGAAACGAGGCACGGAGGGTCATGCAAACTCCATAGACCCACCCAGCGTTCGATTCACTAACAAACTGCACCCAGCAACCCACCTCAGCGAGGCCTCCCCCACTCCCCCTAGGTTAGATTTCGAAATCCGTGCCCGACTCGTTGAGGGCGAGTTGGGCGACCGTGAAGCCAGTGAGCGACTTATCGAAACGCTTGGAGACTTCGCGCCAGAGCGCGGCGACCTGAGGTCCAGAGGCGCCCTTCAAAGTAATCTTGGTGTCGATTAGGTCTGGCTCCACGACGGCGAGCACCTGCTTGAGCGTGATATCTTCGGGCGATTTAGCGAGACGGTAGCCGCCGGTCTTGCCGCGCTTAGAATCAACAAGGCCGCCTTCGCGGAGCTCGTTGAGTAACTGGACGAGATAATTGGCGGGAATGGCCTCGAGCCGGGCGAGCTCTTCGACGCGCGTCACGGCGCCACCACGATTACGACGGGCGAGCTGGGAGAGCACGCGCAGGGAATATTCAAGTTTGAGGGAGGCTTTCATGCGCTGGGTTTCGACTCGGCGGGTGAGGCCTTAGGCTCCGAACCTACAAGGATGAAGGTGCGGTCGGCAACCTCATCCGACAGGATGGGTGCCTTCGGCCGGGCGAAATACGAAGTGCCCAGGAAGCAGATGCCGGTGTTCTGCACGACCTGAATGGCCCGGTCATCCCACAGCTCGATCATCCCGAAGTCTTTCTTATCGGTGACTTCTAATTCGGGCAGGCCGTGGGTCTTCAACCAAGCCTGCGTGGCGGCAAGGCCTTCCGGGTCGCCTGCCCGGGCGGTCACGATTTTTACGCGAATCCTCTTCTCCAGCCATGCGCGGACGCGGCGCATCATCAGCGGCACGGGCGGACCGATATGGGTCATCCCCTTCCAAGCGGTGGCTTCCGCCAAAGTTCCGTCCAAGTCGACTCCCACCCAAGGTTTGGCGTCGGCGGGGCGCGTCGATGCGGCCCGCTCGGTCGGCACCAGCTCTTCTGGGGCGGTTGCGAGGTCCGGCGCGTTCACCGGCCGGCGACGGCGGCGGAGGACTTGCAGGAACCAGTTCATCATGGGCGCATCTTGCCCCCTACAACCCACACTGACAAGCGCTGAGGCAGGGCCGGAGCCGCGTCACGCCATAACGTTAAACGCGAGGACCACACGAGGTGCTGGCGTTCGCTCAAACCTTCGCGGTCTTGGGTAGGGCGGGCTGTCCTCAGCCCGCCGTTGGCCCGATCGAGGAGAGAAACTTATGCGAACTGCGCATCTTCGTCAGCGAACGGACGGCTCGGAGCGCCGTCCCTACCTCGAGACAGATACCTTAATCCGAAAATATTTTCGACCATGTCCCGCGAAGGATCCGTCTTGGCTGGTAGGGCGGGCTGTCCTCAGCCCGCCATTGGCCCGATCGAGGAGAGAAACTTATGCGAACTGCGCATCTTCGTCAGCGAACGGACGGCTCGGAGCACCATCCCGACCAAGCGGCAGCAGCAGCGATGTCGTGACGTGGTTCCGACCCTACCTAATACAACGAACGGAAACTTGCTGCCCACTTTGGCACCTAAGCACAGTCCGCAGGCCGATGGGCACTTCTGTACCGAAGACAGCACGCAGTGGCGCCCCTACCTCTTTTGCAGCTCCGGCTCCGTCCACGCATCCGTACGACCTTTGGTCTGCTCGCGGATTTTCTTTACGAGATCGATTGGCACCGGCGAGGCTTCATGGTCCCACTCGCGGCGGATATAGGTGAGCACGGAGGCGATTTGCTCATCCGTCAGGAAGCCTGCGGCGGGCATGTCGTAACTGTAATTATTACCCTTCACCTTGATGGGTCCACGCAGGCCGTGCATGACCACGCGAACAATGCGCTCGGGGTCGCCGTTAACCCATTCAGAATCCGCCAGCGTCGGCGCGAGTCCTTCCAGCCCCTTTCCGGTCGTCTGGTGGCAGGCGGCGCAGAGCCCGGTGAAAGTCAGTTTGCCGGAGTCGAACATTGCGTGCTCTTCATTGGTAAGCGGCTTCACGACCGGTACGACCACGCCGGGCTTACCCGGCCAGACGACCGTGCTCTTAAACCAAGCGAGGGCTTTCACCATCGCAGCGTCCTTACTCTGTCCGAGTTTGGCCAATGAAGACGGCTCGGCGGCAAGCTTGACGGGGCGCTTGGCGGTCACGGTCGGATGGCCGGTCAGAGCACCGAGCAAGGCGAGCTGCTGCGACTTGAGCGGCAAAGCGGCAATGATTGCCAAGGCCTTCTCGACACGTGGGGCTTTGCGCTCGGCGAACACGCAACGGAGCAGAGCGGCCGGGAGCGTCTTGGAATAATCCGCCGGCTTTTTGAGAATGGCCTCAAAGACCTCGAGCTCCCGGCCATCGAGTCCGCTGATGAGTGCGTCCTGAATGAACGCGGTATCGGCAGCCCGGTTGGCCAGCGCCGCGGCGGCGAGATCCACGGAGAGCGCCCTGGCTTCGCCCATGGATAACACGAGCTGTTGTTGGACTTCAGTGCTCACCTCCGTCGCAGCTAATTCCATCCAGCGCGCCATGATTGCCTCGCGGTCGGGCGAAGCCATCACCGCTTCCGAAACCCGCACGGCGGCGGCACGCACGCGGGCGTCCGGATGCGCCAGGCAAGGCAGCAAGGCTTCGGCGGTCACAGTCCCGAGCCCTTCAAGTGTCCACAGGGCGTGCACGCGGCCCATCGGGCTGGCACCCGCCTTGGCTACTGCGTTGAGCGCGGCCGCCACCGAGACATCGCCCTTTTCCACGAGCAGGCGCTGGGCGGTTTCGCGGCGCCAAGAGTTGCCGCTGGAAAGTTCGGCGACGAGTTCGGCTAAGCTCATCTGCGAAAGCTTCTTCGTGGGCACGACCACGGAACCTTCTGGGGCGATACGCCAGACGCGCCCCAAGGCGAGCGGCTTATCCAAGCCGCGCTTCACGATTTGCTCGCGCAGGTAAGTCGTGAGCGAGATTCGGTGCTGGATGATGCCGCGATAGAGATCGATGACGTAAAGCGCGCCGTCGGGGCCGGTGAGCAGGTTGACCGGACGGAAACGCTCGTCGGTCGACGTCAGGAACTCGGCCTTGTCGTAATAAGGCTGCGCATCGAGGGCGCCACCGACGGACTTAACGACATCACGCGTAATAAGATTACCCGCGGGCTCGCAGATGAAGGCATTGCCGTAGGCGTCAGCCGGGAAGAGGTCGGCTCGATAAATCCACGGACCACAAGCCGCGGTGTATTCCTTTAGCTTGTAGTCGCGGAGCATCTCTGGGCGGTAGCCGCGATTAATCCCCGGGTTCACGCGCGACGGCCACACGAACTGCTCCTTCGCGACCTTCCAGTTGAGCCCCGTGGTGCGGCTCAGGGTCGGATTACGAAAGAGGTACGATGACGGGATCACATCGGCCCGGAGGGCGTCGCTGTTGCTATTATGAAAGAGGTGGCCGAAATCATCCTGCGAAAGGCCCCACTGCCCGCGGAAGTTACTTTGACCGCGGACCCAGCGGCCATCCTTGAATTTAAAGCGGGCGGTATAGGCGCCGACGTAGAGCCAGTTGTCATGACCCCAGAGGAGTGCATTCGGGGCGCGCTCCGGGTTAGCGAGCTGCGGGCGAGAGGGATCCACGCGCACGCCGAAATCCGTCGCCACCTCGGTACGTTCATCGCACTTGCCCGTGCCCTTCGTGTCGCGGCAGAACCAGAGGTGGGGCGGAGCACCGACCAGTACGCCATCGCGATGCAGGGCAATCGCGCGCGGCATCACGATGCCGTCGAGAAAGACCGTGGACTTATCGAAGACCCCATCGCCGTCGGTGTCTTCGAGTACCGTGATGCGGCCGTGTGGCTGGTCTTCGTTGGTGCCGTCGAGGTCCGGCATATAGCCCATCATTTCCACGACCCAGAGGCGGCCATCTGGACCGAACGTGGCGGCGACCGGATCGCCAATGGCTGGATCGCTCGCCGCAAGGGAGATCTGATAGCCCTTTGCGATTTGAAAACTCTTCAGTTCATCCTGAGGCGTCTGCGCCGGCGAAGACGGGATTTTCGCATCCGGGACGATCTGCACCATCGCCTCGCCCGGCTTGTCCCCAATCTGCGCGCCTACGACGGCCGCCAGGCAAAGCACGGCAAGGGCGGGGAGACGTCGGGGCAGTCGCATACCGACACTATGAAACCCGCTAGGTTGCAGGGTCAATCGAGGGTGGCGGTTTTGAGTTCACTTTAAAAGCCCGATGCCAGCCATAAAGCCCAGCTCCTCATCCCACACCCACACCCAGCCCATTCCCCATCACAAACACCTCAGGTTCTGGAGATTGTTTTTTCTGAAAGGGTCTTATTCTGAGATGGGTCATGTTTCCGACCCTCTCGCCGCGCCATCTTATGAGCGGACTCACTTGCCTGCTCCTTGCTCACTCCGGTTTCGCCGTTAGTTATTCGGCGGCACCCGCCGCCTCTCCGACCGTCATTGATTCCGACGGAGACGGTCTTACGGATGAAGACGAACGACGGCTCGGGACTGACCCCTTTAATCCCGACACGGATGGCGACGGCTTTGATGACTGGGAAGAAATCATGGCTGGCTCTGATCCCACTGATCCACGCGATACTCCCAAAACGGTGCAGCACGTCTCCTTGGGCGCGGGCTTGGCCGCGAGCTCCACCCCCACCGTCAAACATCTACCCCTATCGATGCTGATGGGAGCCTCGGCATCATCGGCTAGCTCGACCCCACCGCCCTCGGCTGAATTTAGCTCCGTCCAATACTTCGCCCCCGCGAACGCCCCCGAACACCTCGCCGCCAAACTCACCGCTATCGGCTTCAAAGCCGGTGCGTATGTCTTGGTCTGGGAACAGCGCGCACCCTTCAACGCACACAACGAAATCCAAACCTACGAGGTTACCATCCGCACCGGAAGCGGGCGCACCTTACTCCAAAGAAAGACCCCTTATGCGGTGACCCCATTTTGGAAATATTTCGGGCTAAGCTTTGAACTGCTTAAAATCGATGAAGGGGAGACCTTGACCATCGAGATCATCCCGGACCGCAGCGGGCCACAGCGCTACGAAGTCCTGCAAGTTTCGCTGATCAAAATGGGCCTAGAGGTAGATGTGGATCGAGACGGGTTCATCGCTCCAGGCGAACGCCCCACGGGAGGAAAGCCTTTCCGCTTCTGGACTAATGATGACAGCGACGAAGGCGAGTCACAGGAGCGAGCCGATGTTCCTGGCCGCCCCGCTAGCCTGGCTGACGCCAGTCGACCTGGCATTAATGGCCTCCGCGACCTCATCGATTTCTTCCCAGTTAATCTTAACCTCTCTCGCTTCGTTCAGGTCCTCAGCCCGGCCAACGGTTATCAGTATTTCCTCTGCAACGAAGACGGTGCCCTGCAGTGCGTCGAAACCGGCCTCGACGCATTAAACGTTGGCGACATCCATCGCGACCCTGATGTCCATGCCTTCGGACCCGATGGCAATGGGGCACTCTCCACCGCCTCGGTGGGCTGTCCCGATCCGCAGGGGCGGATTGAGCTCTCGAAAGCCTTCATCAACCGGATCGTTCAGAAAAATGGTGGCGTCCTACTCGTCGAAGCGAGCAAACCAACCGTGCACCCCTTGCGGATCGAAATCATGAACGCCGGCCAAGTCGTGGCATCATTCGAATTACCCGTAGCCATCTCGTCGGTTGAAGGCATGTACCGCCACTTGAATCTCAACTTCTGCACCCGCGATTTTGACGGCCGCCCAGTACCGCCGAGGAAATCCGGCCGAACTACCATGACGCATGAGCCGACCAACCTGCCGGATGCCGAAACGGCTAACCGCTGGGTACTCATGATTCATGGATACAACGTCGACGGAGATACCGCCCGCGGATGGCATGCGGAGAGTTTTAAACGACTCTACGTGATGGGTAGCCAGGCACGCTTTGTCGGGGTGACATGGAACGGCGACACGGGCCTAGATTATCACAAGGCCGTATTTCATGCCTTCCAAACGGGCGATACGCTCGCGAAGAGCCTGGGGTTTGTAGACCCCGCCAGGACGGTTCTTATGGCGCACAGCCTTGGCAACATCGTCGCTGCGCAGAGCATCCAGGCGGGATTCACCCCAGCCAAATATTTCCTGCTTAATGCCGCCCTGCCAACCGAGGCCCTCACGGGGGACGCCACGGATACACTGCAAGCTACCCAGATGACCGAGAGGCAATGGCGGGGTTATTCTCGCCGACTCTTTGCCGCAGACTGGTATAAACTTTTCCCCGTCGATGACCAGCGGCGCAGTTATACGTGGAGCAATTGCTTTGGCCGCGCTCGGTTCACTGTCCCGCTCGTCAACTGCTATTCGCCCGGCGAAGATGTCACCAACTGCCCCGCGAAGACAGAAGACGCCGCCGTATTGTCGACGCTCTGGGCGGGTCGAGCGATTGATTATGGGGTCTGGAAAACCCAGGAAATGCTGAAAGGCGTCGGCTGGGCCCGTTCCCTCGCGAGCCTCGCCATGGAACGTGGCCAAGGTGGCTGGGGTTTTAATAGCGCCTGGCGCGGAGCATATGTACCCGGGGCTCAATCAAACGGCGCTGGCGGCTACTATGAGCACATCGCCCCATCCCTGGCAGACAAAATTAACGTTTCGCAATTAATGAACCATTCTTTCTTCCAGCCCTTCGCCGAAAAATGGCTACACGACATTCGTCCACGCCGACCCTCGCCACTATTAGACGATCGACTCGTGCGCTACGACTTGCTGGCCCGGGGAGTCCCAGCCATGACTTTCGCTGCTGGCGCGGTGGCGATTACCGGAATGGAAAATGCGCAATTACCAGCGCTAGGTCATGAAAATGTTAACCTGGAAACCGAAGGCCGGATCTCCGGTGCACGCTGGCCCACCGATGGTCACAAGGGGGAGAACGCTCCCGGCCGCTGGCTGCATAGTGATTTCAAGAACGTCGCCCTTCCCTTCGTCAACCCACTCTTCCAACTCATGATTAACCGAGGCCAACTCAAATGAACCTACTATCCTCCCTAATTCTCCTCATCGCCGCACTTTCAGCCACGGCCACGGAGTTCACCTTCCGGATCACCGACGAGGACGGCCGACCCGTCGCTGACGCAGGCCTCCGGATTGTCTTGGGTCGCCGCAATGATCCACGCTCCTCCAGCGACCGCCTCATTGAAAATAGAAGCGGTGCCGACGGGAAATACGTCTTCACGGCGGATGCGGACATGTGCCTTAGTCGGATTGATATCAAGAAAGACGGCCATTATTCCTGCTTGGTCGACGAAGCGGACCGCATCTGCCACTTCGATGAAAAGCAGTCTTACGATTTTAGCTTACCGCGACGGATACACCCAACCCCCCTACACGCCCGGAAAGTAAGACTGCGCTTTACGGGCAAGGGCCTGCCCGAGAATACCTGGATGAGTTATGATTTCGAAAAAGGCGAAATGCTGCCACCCTTTGGCAAAGGCGAAGTGCCGGATATCCGCTTTCGCACCGCATCCATCCAAGATGGATGGTCGCTGGAGCCAGAAGAACTAGCCTTTAACCGCAAGATTCCTTACTTACAAAATCTCACCGAGGAGCAATTCGCCCGACATTTTGGCCACTGGATATCCAAAGTGGAAATCGCTTTCCCCGAGCCAGGCTCGGGGATTATTCCTGAGCCGAAAATCTGGCCTTACTGCCAGCTACACATGCCGCCCGTTGCGCCGGAAAATAATTACCAGCCCAGTTTAACGAATATATTCACCACGCGCAACTTGCAGGTAGACGAGCGCAGTCAACCGGGGTTTTTCGTGCGGACCCGTGTGAAAATGGGCGCCGATGGTTCCATTATTTCCGCCCATTACGCGAAGATTGTCGGGCCCATTAGCTACTTCCGCGACAACCTCCGTTTCACTTACTATTATAATGCCAAGCCCAATGATCGAGGCCTCGAGCTTGCGCTAAATAAAAATCAACTAAAGTGGGATAAGAGCCGCCCTTTAGATGAACAGGGCGAGCTCAATATTAACGAACCGTGAATGCCTACAGGATCAGCATGGCGTCGCCGTAGCTGAAGAAGCGGTATTCGCGCGCGATAGCCTCGGCGTAGATCTCCTTGAGCCAGGCGAGGCCTTCCGGCGAACCGGGCGTGAGAAACGCCGCGACGAGGCAGAGGAGCGTGGACCGGGGTAGATGGAAATTGGTGAGCAGGTGCTCGCAACACCCGATAGTATCGCCGGGCCGAATAAAGAGTGAGGCGTCGGAACTGAAATCGCCGCTGGCGGCGGCAAAGCCCTGCGTCTTGCGAAAGGCATCCTCGCTCGCGCGCACGGAAGTCGTCCCGACGGCCAGGCGCGGCCGGCGGTCCCTCAATGCCATCATGGTGGCGACGGGGATGCGGTACGCCTCCGAATGCATGACGTGCTGGTCGAGGTTCTCGACGCTGACGGGCTGGAAGGTGCCAGGGCCGACATCCAGCACGAGGTCGAAGGCGTCGTGTCCGCGCGCCTGCAGGGTCGCGAGGAGTTCGGGCGTGAAGTGCAGGCCGGCCGTGGGCGCGGCGGCGGCGCGGGCCGACGACGGGTCGGCGTACACGGTCTGGTAGCGCGTGGCGTCGTCCGCCGGCGCGAGGCCTCGGTCCTTGCGGGCTTCGACGATGTACGGCGGCAACGGCAGTTCGCCGACGCGGTCCGCGAGCGCCTGCACGGTCTCGCCGGCGGGCAATTCGAAACGCACGCGGTATTCGCCCTGCTTGGTCTCGACGGCGACGGCCCGGCGACCGTCGATCGTGAAGCCGGCCTCGTCCGAGGCACGCTTGCCGGGGCGCAGCAGGCACCACCACTCGAGCGGATTGGCGGTGGGGCGCAGGAGCAGGCACTCTACTTTGCCACCCGTGGGCCGCACGCCGAAGAGGCGCGCCTTGAGGACGGTGACGTTGTTGCGAATGAGTACGGCGCCGGCGGGAAGTAGGTCCGGCAGCTCCGAGAAGAGGCGATGCTCGATGGTGCGCGTGGCGCGGCGGACGACAAGGAGGCGTGAACCGTCGCGACGCGGCGCGGGCTCCGCGGCGATCCGTTCCGGCGGGAGGTCGAAATCCAGCTCCCGGACGTCCATGGCTTACGCGCCGGTCTTCGGCGGCGCGATCAGCAGCTGGCCGTCGATCGCGCGCAGGGGCATGAACTCGGCGCCGGGAGGGGCCTTGCGGAGTTCTTCCTCCACGGCGGAAAGCTTGGCGTCCATGTCGTCGATGCGGGCGACGAAGACCGCCTCCGGCGTCGAGGGCGTGGCGCACGCGCCGTACTCGCGCATGGTGTGGTGCGAAAGGATGACGTGCTCGAGGCGCTCCATGAGGGAGGCTTCGAGGCCGACCTTGGTGCCGTGGGCACGCACGATGAACGCGCCGAGGACGAGGTGGCCGTGCAGATTGCCCGCGCGGGTGAAGCCGGCCTTGGCCATGCCGGGCTCGAGGCGGGAGTATTCCTGCACCTTGCCCATGTCGTGCAGCACGATGCCGGCGACGGCGAGCGAGTGGTCGACCTTCGGGTAGAGCGGCAGGAGGGCCTCGGCGCACTTGGCCATGCGGAGGGTGTGCTCGAGCAGGCCATGACGGTAGGCATGGTGCATGCCCAGGGCGGCGACGGCGTCGTGGAAGCGCTCGCCGTGCTCCTCGAAGGCGGATTCGACGGTGGCGCGCAGGCCGGCGTGCGGGATGCGCGCGATGATGCCGAGCAGGTCGGCCTTCATCTTCAGCGGGTCGTGCTGCGAGACCGGCGTGAGGCGGCCCATGATCGCCGGGTCGGAACGCTCGGCGTCGGTGATGGGCGCGAGCTGGTCGACCTTGAGGTCGGGGCGGCCGTTGAAGTCGCTGACGGTACCGCCGACGCGGACGATCGCGCCGGGCTTAAGGGTCACGAGCACGGGCTTCACCGGAGAGTCGCCAAAGACACGCACCTTGATGTCGTCGGTCGCATCGGCGATCACCGCTTCATAGTAGGTGGAGCCGGTCTTCGCGGTCTTGGTGGCGATTTCCCCCAGGGCGCAGATGGCCTGAAAACGGGAGCCGACCGGGGAGGTCTTGCTTTCGCGGAGAGTCAGGAGTGGCTCGGACATGAGCGGGACAGTGGCACCGGAGGCGGGACGGAGAAAGAAAATAAGGCATACCTGTGTTAGGGCCGACTCTCGGAGCCGTCCGTTCGCGGACAGAGATACGTTTATCCATCGGCTCAACGGCGGGTTGAGGACAACCCGCCCTACTAGATAGAGACAATCAACCCGACCCCATCCTATTCCTACCCCCAGCCCTCTTCTCGCCCTTGCCCCCATGCCCACCTGCCCCCCTACTTTTCCGCATGACTGCCAAACCCGCCATCCTCGTCCTCTGCACCGGCAATTCCTGCCGCAGCCACATGGCCGAGGGCTTCCTGCGGGCGGCGGTCGGCGATAGTGCCGAGGTCTTTAGTGCCGGCTCGAAGCCTGCGGGCTACGTCCACCCGCTATCCATCAAAGTCATGGCCGAGGCCGGGGTAGACATCTCGCAACACACCTCGAAGCACATGAATGAGTTTCTGCCGCGCCGCATCGACGTCGTCATCACCGTCTGTGGGAATGCTGACCAAGTCTGCCCAATGTACCCAGGCCAAGTCGCCCGCTTCCACTGGGGCTTCGACGACCCGGCGCACGCCAAGGGAACGGAAGCGGAGGTCCTGCAGGAGTTCCGCCGCGTGCGCGACGAGATCAAGGCGAAGTTCACCGCCTACGGCGTCGAAGTGAGAGCCGGCAAGTTGAGCTAAGCGGACTCGCCGGCCCGGCCGGCTCCCGTGTCCCCTTGCTCCCACGAACACTTATCCCCTAATTAACCCCATGCGTCTCCTCCCCGCCCTGCTCTTCGCCGCCGCTTCCCTCGCCGCGGCCGACCGCCCCGCCGTCGACCACGCCGCCTACACGACCGCGCTCAAGGACTTCCGCAAAGGCGCGGCCAAGTCCGTCGACGCCCTGAAGAAGCCCGACGCCTCCGCGGCCGTGCGTCTCGCCGCGGTCGATGACGTGCGCGAACGCCTCGTCGACGAACCCGCGTCGCCGCTCACCGGGGAAGTCGCCGCCCTGCTCACCTCGACCGATACCGAGACCGCGAAACTCCTGCTCGCCGCGCTCGCCGAAGCCAAGGCCGCCGGCGCCACCGCGCAGGTCGCCGCGCTCGCCGCCAAGGCGGATTCGCCGCTGCGCGTCCCCGCCGCCCTGGCCCTCGCGGAGATCGGCGGCGCCAAGGCCGTGCCGATCCTCGCCTCCCTCGCGAAGGACGAAGCCCTCGCTGAAAATATCCAGGACGCCCTGGTGAAAGTCGCCGGCCCAGGCGTTACTGATGCCTTCAGCGCCGGGATTACGGATACCAAGGCCGATGTCACCGCCCGCAACGCTCTCATCAAGGCAGCCGTCGCCCGCAATCTTCGCACCATCGCCGGAGCCCTCTGCGTCGCGATTAAGGAAGAGGTCATGCGCCTCGAATGCCAGAAGGCCTTATTGAAACTCGCCCAGCCGACCGACCTCGCGGCCCTCCGCGAAGCGGAGCAAGCCGTGACAAATGACGCGACCAAGGGCGCCCTCGGCCGCCTGATCAAGAAACTCGAAGCGGCGAAGTAAGAGCCGTCCGTTCGCGGACGGCGTTCCAAATGTCCATCGGCCTAACGGATGGAGATGCGTACATCAACACGGCTGACTAAGTCCCGGCGTCTTTCCTCCCTCGGCTTAGAACGGCGGCGATAGCAATCGCCGCCCTACCCAAACAAAAGGGCCGCCCGAAGGCGGCCCTGATCCTCTGCTTCGCAATCTACTCGCCTTACTTCTTCAGCACCCAGAGCAAGCCACCGTTGACGTGCTTGATGAACTCGGGCTCGGAATAAGATTCCTTGGTGTGGCCGAGTGCGGTGTAGAACATGCGTCCCTTGCCCACGGACTTGCACCAAGACATCGGGTGGTGTTCGCCCATTTCCTTGCCGGCCTTGTAGGTTTTTTCGTCGATCTCGAGGAGCACGATATTGTCTGGGGAAAGGTTACGGAAGGAGTACCACTCGTCCTTGCGCTTCCAGTCCGCCGGAAGATGGGCCACGGCGGGGTGGTCTTTCACCAGCGTATGGAGCACGGCGACCTGCTGGGCGGGGTGACCGGCGAAAAGACCGCCGACCATGTTAGCGTACCAAGGCCAGTATTTTTCGGCCGCACCGGCGTCCGAGGCAGCATGGATACCGACGTAAGCTCCGCCATTTTCCATCCAAGCTTGGAAGGCTGCACGGCGCACAGGGGCGGCCTTGGCGGCGGCTTCCTTTACTTCCTTGGTCGCATCCTTCGCGACGACATCACCCATGACATCTCCCGTCACGCTCATGAAAGCGACCGCACGGTACTTCGCGAGATTCTCGGCGGTGAAGGCGGCCGCGTCTTCGGTCACATCGACTTCGAGGCCGGCGGCCTTGAACTGCTCTTCCAGCATTTTGTTGCCGACCTTGATTGAATCTCCGTGGCGGAAGCCAGCGGTCTTCGAGAAGACCAGGGCACGATTAGGCTCGGCGGCCAGGGCGACCACGGAGGCAAGTAGCAGGGTGAGGAGGGAGCGGTACATAAGTGAGGGGTAGGGCTAGGGATAGGGATAGTTCTGACAGAGGGCAAGGGAGAGTAGTGGGGGGCAGCTGCGACGCAGCCCTCTCTTCCTTCGCTTTCCCTCCTTTCCTCGGAACGATTATCCCCTTATCCCTGTCCTACCCCTACCCACACCTCTGACCCCATGACTAAACTCAATCGTCGTTCGTTCCTAAAGAACTCCGCCCTAGCCGGCGCCCTTCTCGGCTTCCCCTCCATCATCCCTGCCTCCGCGCTGGGCAAAGATGGCACGGTTGCCCCGAGCAACCGCCTGCAGCTCGTCGGCATCGGCCTCAAATCCCAAGGCGGCGGCGACATGCGCCAATTGATGTCCAAGAAGGGCGTCCAAGTCATCGCGGTCTGCGACGTCGACAAGAGCGTCCTCGCCTCCTCTTCCGAAGCCGTCGTCAAGAAAGGCATGGCCGCCCCGAAGCAGTACGTCGACTTCCGTGAACTCCTCGCGAAGGAAAAGCCTGATGCGGCCGTCATGGGCCTACCGGATCACTGGCACTCCGTCATCAGCTGCGCCACCCTCCGCGCAGGCATCGATGTCTACGGCGAGAAGCCCCTCGCGAAGACTTTCGCCGAAGGCCGCAAGATCGTCGACACCGTTAAAGAAAACGGCCGCGTCTGGCAGACCGGCATGTGGCAGCGCTCCACCCCAAATTTCCGTAAGGCGGTCGAGCTCGTCCGTAACGGCGCCCTCGGCAAGATCCTGCACGTCGAGGCCGGCACCAACGCCAACACCCACAAGATGCCCGACGCCCCGAAGCCCGGCGAAAAGCCGCCCGTCGACGTGGATTACGATCTCTGGGTCGGCCCGTCCGCTTGGATGGAATACGACCCGCGCGTCTTCCACTTCCACTGGCGCTGGAACCTCAACTTCGGTGGTGGCATGGTCCTCGACTGGGTCTGCCACCACGGCGATATCGCTGCCTGGGCCATCGGCAAGGACGCCGAATTCCCCGTCGCCATCGAAGGCACGGGCACCATGCGCGAAGCCCCGTGGAATACCCATAAAGACTACGACTACACCCTCACCTACGCCGACGGCATGCAGTTGACCGTCACCAGCAAGTTCGAAGGCGTTAAATTCACCGGCGAGAAAGGCACGATGTACGTCCGTCGCGGCAGCCAGACCACTTCCGAGAAGGGCTTGTTTGAAAAGGACCTCGGCCCGGATGCTTGGCGCTGCCCTGGCACGACCGATCACTTCCAGGAGTTCGTCGATTGCTGCCAGTCGCGCCGCAAGCCGATTTCGCACGCCCTCGCCGCACACCACGCCACCGCCATCGGTCACCTCGGCAACGCGGCGATCTTCACTGGCCGCAAACTCAAGTTCGATGGTGCCGCCGGCAAGTTCATCAACGACGACACCGCTACCGCGATGCTGTCGCGCGAACTGCGCAAACCCTGGTCGACGGACCATATCTGAGCGCGGCGCGAGGGCCACGTGGGCAAGGGGCACGTTGTCATGGGGAATACAAAAGGGCGCCTGCGGGCGCCCTTTTTATTTGGGCTGTTTTGAGGGTGGGGCGCCACTGCGTCGCGCCCCTACCCCCATGTCCCCTTGCCCCCATACCCACTTGCCCCCTAATCTTAAAGCCCGATGTCCCTCCGCCGCGCAGCGCAGATCGCCGTCGTCCTCGGCCTCCTGGTCGCGGGCGTCTGGGTCGTACGCGGCAAGAAGTGGGAACTGGTGCGCAAGCCAACTGAGGTCGTGGCGAAACCAGCGATCAAGCCGCGCTCCGCAGCGGACATCATTCCGCAGCTAAATAATCCGACGAAGCGCAAGGGCGTCAGCATGAAGGAACTGCTAGAAGGCAAAGTGCCGCAACTCAGCCAAGTGGAGATCGACACATTCCTGCAGAACCAAGGTCGCTCGGCGACTAACCTTCTCGCAGCCTCTCGACTACTCAAAGATCTCAAATACGCCCGCGAGGCCGCCGCGGCAGATTCGAAGAATCCGATGGCGCAACTCGAACTCGTCCTGCGCGGCGAGACGACCGATGAGAAGTCCGCCGCCCTGATCGCGTTTCGCGAGGCCGCCCCGGGCAATTCTCTCGGAGATTACCTCGCCGCCCATCAAGCCTTCGAGAACGGCAACACCGCTGCGGCGGGCACGGCACTGCTGCAGTCGTTGGACAATCCCCTCTACGCCGACTACTCTCAACAAATCGTGGCCGGCTCCGAGCAAGCTTTCCTCGACGCAGGCTATGATGCCTCCGCCGCGGCCGGTGCGGCGATGTTCTCACTCACGCTGAATCACATTCCGTCACTCATGGGGGTGAGCAACAACCTCAAGGCCCTCCAGAATGAATTTATCCGCTCGGCCGATTTCGACGCCGCTGAACCCACCGTCATCATCGGACTGACCTTGGGGCAGCGCATTCAAGATCAAGGGCCCTACCTTATCGACCAACTCTCCGGTGTAGCGATCGAGAAGAAATTCCTCCAACAACTCGACCCGCTCACGCTCGCCGGGCCGGGTGGCCAAACCGCCGGTGCGCGCGTGGAAGTGCTCGATGCGAAGATACTTGAAATCAAGGACCTCGGCAGCCGCTTCACCCCGATCTTCGCCCAAGCCGATGACGCCACCCAGGCTCGCTATCTCGCAATGATGAAGTCCGATGGCGAACTCGCCGCGATGCGCTGGTTGGTGAACGGGAAGTAAGGGCAAAGCTAGCCGCTTAAAACAAGCGAACTAGGCGTTCTCGTTGGCTTGGGTAGGGACGGCTCTCCGAGCCGTCCGTTCGCCGGGCGAGATGCGACGGTCGATGGTTCAACGGGGAGTTGGGGGTAACCCCGCCCCACCAAAGATAACTAGGGCAGCACGCGGTGCTGCCCCTACCTCAAGACAGGCGGAGGCGATGTCATCGCATCCGTACCAAACAAAGAGGGCGCCCGCAGGCGCCCTTTTGTATTCCCCATGTCAACGTGTCCCCTTGCCCACGTGACCCTCGCGGCGTTTCACGCCGCGCTTAGTAACGATAGCTGTCAGGCTTGAACGGACCAGACTGCTTCACGCCGATGTAGGCAGCCTGCTCCTTCGACAGCTTGGTCAGCTTGGCGCCGAGCTTGCCGAGGTGGAGACGGGCGACTTCTTCGTCGAGGTGCTTCGGGAGGACGACGACACCAGGCTTGGCCTGCGCTCGGCTTTCCCAGAGGTGCAGCTGCGCAAGGACCTGATTAGTAAACGAGGTCGACATCACGTAACTCGGGTGGCCGGTGGCGCAACCGAGGTTCACGAGGCGGCCTTCGGCGAGCATGTAGAGCTGGCGGCCGTCCTTGAACGTGTAGCGGTCGACCTGCGGCTTGATAGTGTCCTTCTTCGCTCCCTTGTTGGCGTTGAGGCGGGTGACCTGGATCTCGTTGTCGAAGTGGCCGATGTTGCAGACGATCGCCTGGTCCTTCATCCGGAGCATGTGCTCGAGGGTGATGATGTCCTTATTGCCTGTGGCGGTAACGTAGATATCGGCCTTGCCGAGGGTGTCCTCGACGGTCACGACGCGGTAGCCTTCCATCGCGGCCTGGAGCGCGCAGATCGGGTCGATCTCGGCGATCTGCACCGTGGCACCGAGGCCGCGGAGAGACTGGGCTGAGCCCTTGCCGACATCACCGTAACCGATGACAAGGGCAACCTTACCCGCGACCATGACGTCGGTCGCACGCTTGATGCCATCGACGAGGGATTCGCGGCAGCCGTAAAGGTTGTCGAACTTCGACTTCGTGGCGGTGTCGTTGACGTTGACCGTGGGCACGAGGAGGGAACCCTCTTCGAGCATGCGGTAGAGGCGCTTTACGCCGGTGGTGGTCTCTTCCGACACACCCTTCCAGCTCTTCACAACCTTGTGCCAGTGGCCGGGCTTTTCCTTGGCGACCTTCTTGAGGAGGTTCTTGATGATCTGCTCTTCTTCGGATTCCGAGGAAGACCAAGCCCACTTGGAGCCGTTCTCGAGCTCGTAGCCCTTGTGGATCAACAGCGTGGCGTCGCCACCATCATCGACGATCAGCTCAGGGCCGTCGCCATTGGGCCAGGTGAGGGCGCGTATAGTGCACTCCCAATACTCGACGAGATTCTCGCCCTTCCAGGCGAAGACCGGGATGCCCGCCTTGGCAATCGCCGCGGCAGCGTGGTCCTGCGTGGAGAAGATATTGCAGGAAGCCCAGCGCACATCGGCGCCGAGGTCGACGAGCGTCTCAATAAGGACGGCCGTCTGAATCGTCATGTGCAGCGAGCCGGCGATGCGCACGCCCTTGAGGGGCTTGCGCTTACCGTGCTTGGCGCGCAGGGCCATGAGGCCGGGCATCTCGTGCTCGGCGACCTGGAGTTCCTTGCGGCCCCATTCGGCGAGACCGAGGTCCGCGACTTTGAAATCAGTGAATTTTTTTGCCATGGTGATAGAGTTTTAGGTGTGGAGATTACTTGCTGAGGGCCTTGTGGAAGGCCGCCATCTTGGAGGTGACTTCCCAAGGCAGGCCCTTCTTGCCGAAGTGGCCGTAGTGGGTCGACGCACGGTAGATCGGGCGGCGGAGGTCGAGCTGGCGGATGATCTCGGCCGGGTTGAAGAGGAACGTCGACTTCACCGCGTCGAGAATCTGTTCGTCGGAGACTTCGCCCGTGCCGAACGTCTCGAGGTGGATGCTCGTCGGCTCCGGGTGGCCGATGGCGTAGGCGACCTGCAGTTCGCAGCGCTCGGCGGCACCGGAAGCGACGATGTGCTTAGCGACCCAGCGGGCCATGTAGGCAGCCGAACGGTCGACCTTGGTCGGATCTTTACCGGAGAAAGCACCACCACCGTGGCGGCCCATGCCTCCGTACGAGTCGACGATGATCTTACGGCCGGTGAGGCCGCAATCGCCCTGAGGACCGCCGACCACGAAACGGCCGGTGGGGTTGATCAGGTACTCGGTCTTCTTGCCGACGAGGGCCTTCGGGAGGACCTTGCGGATGACCTGCTCGATGCAGAACTTCTCGATCTGGCGATGGGAGACGTCCGCGGTGTGCTGGGTGGAGATGACGACGTTCTCGATGGCGACCGGGCGGCCGTCTTCGTAGCGGACGGCGACCTGCGACTTGCAGTCCGGGCGGATCCACTCGGTGCCCTTGGCGCCGGACTTGCGGATGCGGGCGAGCTCGCGGTTGAGGCGATGGGCGAACATCACCGGAGCCGGCATAAGCTCAGGGGTCTCCGTGGTGGCGTAGCCGAACATGATGCCTTGGTCGCCAGCACCCATCTTAGCGTGCTTCTTGCCTTCGGCCTTACGCTCATCGACGCCTTGGGCGATATCCGGAGACTGCTTCGTGAGCAGGTTGGTGATGAAAACCTTGTCGGCGTGGAAGACGTCGTCGTCATTCACGTAGCCGATCTCGCGGATCGCGGCGCGGACGACTTCCTCGAAGTTGACCTTCGCCTTGGTGGTGAGTTCGCCGGCGATGACGACGTGGTCGCTCTTGACCAGGGTCTCGCACGCGACGCGCGAGAAACGGTCCTGCGCGAAACAGGCGTCGAGGACGGAGTCGGAGATGCTATCGGCGACTTTGTCCGGGTGGCCCTCGCCGACGGATTCGGACGAGAAGGTGTAGGAGTCATGACTTGCCATAAGGCTCACGAATCAAAGGGGTAAGCCGCCTTTAAGCAAGTTTGTATCCATGTATCAAGATAGGAGGATATGTCATTAGGGCCCAAAAGCAGAGCTCTAGGCAACGGCGGGGTCTCCGAGCCCGCTGTTGCCTAGATTGCGATTCGCACCCCGGTCCGCGAACGGACGGCTCTGAGAGCCGTCCCTACCTAGACACAGGCGGATGCGATGTCATCGCGTCCCTACCTAAACAAAAAGGGCGCCCGTAGGCGCCCTTGGTTTCCGGCTTCGCCCGCCTTAGCCTCCGATTGCCTTCAGCGTACAGAGGTAGTCAATGAGCGAGGTGAGTTCTTCGACCGTGAGGCCGGCAGCGAGGCCTTCCGGCATCATCGACTGCGGGAGGTGCTTCTCTTCCTTCACGTTGGCGCGCTTCACCTTAGTGACCTGGCCGGCGATGTTCCGCAGGGTGATTTCACCATCGGCTTCACCGCTCACAAAACCGATCTGCGAGGAGCCATCCTTCATATCGAACTGGAAGGTCTGGAAGCCCTGGGCAACGACCTTGCTCGGGTAGAGCACGGATTCGACGAGGTATTCGCGCGGAAACTTCACGCCGACGGAGCCGAGGTATGGGCCCTTCTGTTCGGCCGTGAGGGAAATCGCGTGGCAGGCGACACAGCCCTGCTTCGTGAAGAGGTTCTGCCCCTGCTTGACGTTGCCGTGACCCTTGAGGACCGCCGCCGAAACATCGGCGAGCTCAAGCTGGGCGATCTTCTTTCCCTTCCGGGCGAGCGCCTTCTTACCTGCTTCCATCGCGGCCTTCGCGGCATTATTCTGGAGGGCGTTGTCGCCCTTCATGCCCGACTCCAGTTGCTTATCGAAGCCAGAGAGGCCGAGGTCGGTGATGGCATAAAAGAAGCCGAGGTCGCGAGGATTCTTATCCACGAGAGCCTGCACCTGCTTCTTCTGATCGGGCTTCGATAACGGGCTGTTAAGCGCGTTGAAGAGGGCCTTCCAGAGAATCGTCGACGTCGCGTCATCGGCGCCGTTCGCGAGGTTGCGAAGCTTGCCAACCTGCTTGAAGCGCTCGGAGTCGTAGATAAACTCATTCACGAACTGGAGGGCCTCGCCAGGGGCGGAACTATCCTTCGACCAGAGTCCGAGGATTTTGAGGCGGTTCGGGAAATACGGGTCACCCTTATCGCCCTGAGCGATGTCGACCACGTGGAGCGCCTTGAAGCACTCGATCTTTTCATTCCACGCACGGCCCGCCTGTGTCGCGGCGTCCGTGAGCAGAATCACATCGGAAGGCAGGAGATTCCGGGAAGACAGGGCGAGGCGAAGCGGGTCAATGCCGGCGAGTTTCAACGACGAGACCGCGATGCGGTTCTTAGCGATGACCTCCAGCGAAGCCAGACGGGCGTTCTTCGGCAGCTTGGGGTAAGCCTCTTCAATGGCTTTATGGATACGAGCGGTCGCGGACCATTCAGCTGGCTCGAAGTACGGGCCACGATCATCCGGGCGGGTGCTCCACCAATCCTTGTAGTTCCAGGGCTTCTCCACGTGGTAGAGACGGGCGAGGGCACCGACGGCGCCGACGCGGGTGCCATCATCCGCTTCCTGCGAGAGGGCGATCACACCAGCGACAGCGGCATCCGTATGAAGCTCCTGGAGCACGCGGAAAGCGATGTAGCGCTTGGCTGGGTCGGCGGCGGCGGCCAAAGCGGCACGCTCGTTGCCCAGGCGAATGAGGGCGTTAATCGCCGTGTGCGGCAGACGATAGTGCTCGCCGTCCTTTAATTTGGATTCGTCGATGGACCAGGTCGAAGCGGCGTCGATAATAGCAGTGGAGGCGTCCTTGGCGCCGAGGCGCTGGAGGCCCACGACGGCTTGGAGTCGGACGCGAGGGTTGGCATCCTTCAAGGCGTCGACGTAAAGCTGCACCGGCACGCCTTCAAGCTCCTTGAGGCGATCCGTCATCGCACGCAGGGTGAACTCGCGGACTGCATCATCCTTGGAGAGGGCAACGAGGCTGGCGGTCGCATCCTTGCCCAGCATCTGCTTGTAAGTGAAGATCGCGGCGACACGGGAGTAGAGATGCCGCTTAGCGTCCTGCGCCAGAGCCAATACGCCCGCAGCCAGTGGGGTCTTCTTAAGATCAATAAGACGGCGGGAAGCCTCGAGGCGCTGCACGGTGGAGTCGGAGCCGAGTAGTTGCACGAGCTCTTCGTCTGAGACCTTCGTCACGTCGACATATTTAGCGCGGGTGGTGCCCACGGGCTCAATCAGCTGAATCTGGCCGACCTGCTTGCCCGCTCCTTGATAACTGAAAACGCCATCACGCCAGTCGGCGAGGTAGAGACGGGAATTGCCGTCGACGTCGAGGTCGGTCGGCTTTTTGACGTCCTGGAAAATATCTTGGGTGATCGTGAAACTTGCCTCAAAGGGGGACAGCTTGTGTGCGTAGAGTTTGTTGGTCGTCCAGTCGCACGAGAACAAGGTGTCATTCCAATTCTTAGGGAAGCCGGGTTCGCTCAGGTAAAGCACCCCGGTACCGGCGCCGCCACCGTAGTCGGCGAGGGGCGGGGCCAGCTCATCGATGAAGCCTTTATACAAGCGGGGGTAGCCAGGATTAGAGAGGGAAGTGTAATGGAGAAAACGTGTATTCCAGCCCTTGCCGTCATTGGTGTTATCGCGGGAGAACATGTCGAGCGTCGGGGTAATCCCGATATCGACGATATTACGGGTCATCACCGTGTAAGTTTCCAACTCGGAGCCATCGGGGCGCACCCGGAGAACACCGCCGCCCTGCAGGGTGACGCGCGAACCATCGCGACTCTTGGCGCCGTCCATGTCCTTTAGGATGCCAGCACCGAAATCGCCAACGGCGATATAAAGCCAGCCATCGATACCCATGCGACAGGCGTTGGTCGTATGATCGGCGCCGCGGGGGTGCTCGATACCGCCGCCCAAACCTTCGACGAGAAGAATCTTCTCATCGGCTTGGCCCGTGCCCTTCGTGTCGCGGAAGGCGGTGAGGAATGGAGGGTGGATGAGGTAAAAGACGCCGCCGACGAAATGGCCGCCACGGGGGCTGTCGACCTTGAGGAACTCCGTGACGGAATCCGCTACGCCCGTGCCCTTTGTGTCGCGGGCAAGCAGAATCCGGCCCATGCCCGGAATGTGTCCGAGCGAGCCGTTCTTATCGGACGAAATATAGAGATCGCCGTTACCGGCCGCCGAGAGCGCCGTCGGGTAGAGCTCCGGCTCCTGCTTGGTGCCGACATATTCGTGGATGGTGAAGCCTTCGGGGACCGCCTGCGCCAAGGCGGCGAGGAAGAGGAGGCTGAGTGATGAGCGTACCATAGGTGTAACGGGGTAAGTGAGTAGATGTAGCCCTCCCGGGGTTTGTTCCAAGCGGGAAGAGCATTCGGCCCCATCTTAGCGTCTTGCCCGTCCGCTTCCGGGGGATAACCCTCGTGCCATGGCCCTTCCGGTGCTCAAGTTCTTCCCCCGACCGAGGGAATTGACCCTGCGCGGGGGCTGGCTGGCCGTCCCCGCCCCGCCCCACCCCACCGCCACCTTCTTAAAGGGACTCCCGACCACGATGTCCGAGGCCCAGTCAGCCCTAGAGTCGGCCGGCGAGGGAGCTTGCCGGATTGTCCACAAGCCCGAGCGCGGCCCCGAAGGCTATCATATTGAAATCCTCGCCAGCGGCATCCGCCTCAATGCCGGCGATGCGCATGGCGTGCTCTATGGGGCACAGACCCTCCGCCAGATTGCTGAGCAGTATCCCGACGAACTGCCGCACCTCGAGATCACCGATTCGCCCGACCTGCTCGTGCGGGGATTCATGCTCGATATCTCGCGCACCCGCGTACCGACGCAGAGCGAGCTGCTCCAACTCATCGCCGCCCTCGGCAAATTGCGCGCAAACCAACTCCAACTCTATATAGAGCACACCTACGCCTTTCCCGGGCACGAGGATGCCTGGCGCCACGCCTCCGCGCTGACGCCTGCGGAAATCCGTGAGCTCGATGAAGCGTGCGCCCAACTGGGCATCGAACTCGTCCCGAACCTGAACACCTTTGGCCACATGGAGCGCTGGCTACGCCACCCGCGTTACCGTGCGATGGCCGAATGCCCCGAAGGCTGGATTCATCCGCTCACGAATCAGTTCAAAGAATTTCCTGGCACGCTACGCCCCGACCAAGCCTCCCTCGATTTCGCAGCCTCACTGCTGGACAGCTACCTACCGAACTTCCGCAGCCGCCAAGTGAACATCGGCGGCGACGAGCCCTGGGAGCTGGGGCAAGGCTTCAGCAAGCAGGCCGTGGCAGAACGCGGTAAGCATCGCGTCTACCTCGACCACCTTAAGAAGCTATGCGCATTAGCCACGGCCCGCGGACACACCCCGCAATTCTGGGGCGACATCCTCCTCGAAGACCTCGCCCTCGCACAAGATGCACCCGCTGACACCGTGCCCGTCGTCTGGGGTTACGATGCGGGACACCCTTTCAATGAGCAGTGCGGACGATTACACGAACTTGGCCGCAACTACCTGGTCGCGCCGGGCACGAGTGCCTGGCAAAGTTTCACGGGACGCCTCGATAACGCGCTCACCAATCAAGCCGAAGCCGTCGGCGCAGCCATCCGCCAGGGAGCCCGCGGGATTCTGCTGACCACTTGGGGTGATAATGGGCATCACCAACCTTGGCCGACTGCCTGGCTACCGATTGCGTCCGGCCTAGCTCAAGCCTGGGGCTTCCCAGCTAATCATAAGACGGACTTTGTCGCCGGAGTGGCCACCCTCGGAGGACTCTCTCCCATTGAAGCCGCTAAGGCCACGGCCGCCCTCGAACATCTCGGACGCCTCGACGGCATCATCAAGAAAGCCTTTCGTAATAAGAGCCTGTCGTGGGAGTTCCTCACCGCGAAACCCGCCGCGCTGGCGATCGCCGTCACCGATGTGCCGGCCGAAGAAATGAGTGCCTCCATCGCTCATACGGAAGAGGGCCGGAGGCTGGCTGGCTTGTTAAGTGATGCCAATCTGCGTGATGAAATCATCCTGGGAGCCGACCTCGCCCTAGCGGGCTTACAACGGGCCAGCGGGCACGCTCTCGGCGCAGCCGAACGCGTTAGACTCTTGGGCGAATACGACAGAGTCTGGGCGATGCGCTCACGGCCAGGCGGACTAGGGGAAAGCTCTCAAGGCCTTTTCGGAAACTGACAGCGGAGCGGGTTGACAGTGAGCAGGTGGAATGGAAACTGCTCCTTGCCCACCCCGGCAACCCCTTGGCCTCACCCCGTCACCTCGTCTTGTCCGCTGGACTGATGTGTTGCATCGCAACACTCAGCGCCGCCGACCAACCGGCCGCCAACCTGCCCCCTCGGCCCGCCAAGTTTAAGCACACCGACCTCAATGATGATGCCTTCTTCGGCGGCGAACTGCCGGTCCTGCAACTCGTCATCTCCAAGGAGAATATTGCTAATCTAACGAAGAATCCCCGGGAGTTCGTCGAGCTTACCCTGCGCGAAAAAGGGGCAGCGCCGATGGAGAATTGCTCCGTGAAGCTCAAGGGTTCAGCGGGGAGTTTCCGCCAGATCACCGAAGACCGGCCGGGATTCTCCATTCGCACCGCCAAATCGCGCGATCAGGAATTCCACGGCCTGAGCAAGTTCATGCTCAATAACTGCGCTCAGGATGGTACGATGCTGCATGAGCAGATCGCTGGCGAGATGGCCCGGGCGGCGGGAGTCCCAGCCTCGCGCTGCGGTCATGCCTATGTGACCCTGAACAACAAATTACTGGGGACCTATGTCGTGAAGGAAGGTTTTAATAAAGAGTTCCTGACCTACTTCTTCGCCAACACCAAAGGGCATCTCTACGACGGTGGATTTTGCTCTGAAATCAACCCGGACATGCAGTGCGAGAAAGGTGACCCGCGCGACAAATCTTCGCTACTGGAACTCATCGGCTCGTTCAAAGAGCAAAAAACGGACATCCGCATGCACCGCATGGACCGCATCGTCGACATCGATGCCTACCTCCGCTACGTCGCCCTCGAAGAAATTCTCTGTCACTGGGACGGCTATTCCTTCAATCGAAATAACTACCGCATTTACGAAGACCCCGCTTCTGGAAAGTTCTATTTCTTCCTGCACGGAATGGACCAGATGTTCGGAGACAATCGGTGGTATATCTACCGCCGACCAGGCGCTGACGTAGCCAATGCCATCTGGGCCGAACGCTCGATCCGCGATCGCTTCCGGGCGCAGTTCTTTGAGGTCTACGAAAAGACCTTCAAACACACGGATTGGTCCGCCCGGACGATCAAGGCGGCCGCAGAAGTCCAAGCCAAGCTCGTCGCCATCGACCCAGAAGAGGCTAAACGCTTCGTGCAACGTGGCAAAGATGCGGCGGGCGAAATCAGCCGACGCCTCGATGGCGTGAAGGCACAATTGGAAGACGCAGACAATCTTAACCACCCAGGAGGCAAGGCTGTACTTAAAATAAATAATTATGCTTGGGCGGCCTCATCGGATAAAGGTGACACCACCGAGAAGGCTTACGATGGCCATGATTGCCTCCAACTTGAAATCGCCGGACAAAAAGGCGGTGACTTTCAGCTCCCTCTTTCGCTCGCGCGGGGGCACTATCGCCTGAATGCGAAGATGAAAACAGCTGCCGTCAAGGCGGGTACTGACCCGAAACAAAAAGGAGCGACCTTGAAGGTGTTGTGGGCCAAAGGGCTTACCAGAGATTCCCCAAGGGAAAGCCGCGTGGGCGACAACGGTTGGACCGATATTACCATCGAATTCGAGGTCGTTGAGTCTGACCCCACCCTCAGCTTTGAATTACGTGGCGGCAGCGGCACCGCCTGGCTGGACCGTAATAGTGTGTCGCTGACCCGTCTGCGTTAAATCCCCATGGCGAACGCTGATCGTTTTGAATATAAATTCCTGCTGACTCGCCAACAGCGCGAAGGCCTGCTGGCCGCTCTCGGCGATGAATTAAAGCCGGACACCCAAGGCAGCCCAGACGGGCGCTACCCAATCGTCAGCCTCTATTACGATTCACCAGACCTGCGTTGCTACTGGGATAAGTGGCGGGGGGTGCCCTCCCGCCGGAAACTCCGTGTGCGCGTGTATGGCACCACCGACGGCCGGATTCCCGTGGCGACCTTCATTGAGGTGAAACATAAAGCCGATGGGCGAGGGGCGAAGCGCCGAATCCAAGTCCCGCCTGAACAAACACTGGCCCTACTCCGTGGGGAGGCGCAGGGCCTCCCCTTCAGCCCAGCGGAGCAACGTGTACTTGATGAAGTCCGGATGATGGTCGCCTCCGACGGGCTCCAACCAACCTGTTTGATGCGTTACGACCGACACGCTTACTTCCTCGGCGATGGGCGCGACCATGAGGGCGAGCCGCTGCGCATCACCTTTGACGAAAACCTTTCGGTGCGCTTCGATGACCTCAGTCCGAAGCCCGATGATCGCGGCTTCCAGAAATCCGTTCTCCCGCCCGAACACTCGGTGGTGGAAATCAAAGGTTCCGGCGCGATTCCCTACCCGCTCGCCGAGAAACTCACCCGCCTGCGTATCTTGCCCCGCAAACTCAGTAAATACGGAGAAGCGATTCGCCTCTTCGGCTTGGCCACACCGCGCGCCGCCTAATCATTCCCCCTTTTTTATGACACCAATGCTCACCCTCCTCGCTGCCGCCTTCGAACCCATCACCAGTGGGGCACAGCCGAGCACCAGCCTGCTCGATAAGATTTTTTCGCCCAACCCGAACCCGCTCGCCCATCCGCCGGTCAGCGAAATCCTCTTCGCGATTCTCCTCAGCTTCACCCTGAACAGCCTAATTGCCTTCATCTATAAGCGCACGTACCGCGGCGCACGCTACTCCCAAGACTACGTGCACTCCCTGCTCATCCTGGGCACGGTGGTGACGATGGTAATCATGGTCGTCCACGGCAACAAGGACATGGCCTTCGGCATGTTTGCCGCATTCTCCATCATCCGCTTCCGCCGCACCGTCGGGCAGGCGCGCGACATTGGATTCATCTTCCTTGCCATGGCCACCGGCCTCGCTGTGGGCGCTCAGCAATATGTGTTGGCCTTGATCACGGTACCGCTGATCTGCCTCATCATCTGGCTCATCTCCCGGGCCGACCTCTTCGTTGCCCACCGCGGTTCACATCTTCTACGCATCCGGGTATCGAATGATTTCAGTTACGACACCGCCTTCGCCGAAATTTTCGGCCGCTACCTCTCTGCCCACGACCTCAAATCCGTCGAAACAATCCAGGCAGGTATGATGACCGAGGTGCTCTATGAGGTGACCCTCAAGGAAGTTGGCGAGCTGGGTAACTTCGTGAACACGCTACAGCAGGCCAACGGTAACCACCGCGTGATCGTCACCAAAATCAGCGACCAAGCCGCGCAGGACGGAGACTAAGGAGAGGTAGGGCGACCTCCCAAGTCAGCCGCCACCGAGGAAGGGAACTCGGGCCTACCCGATTCACCGAGGGCAGCACGCGGCGTTGGCCCTACCTTGTGACACGTGCCCCTCGCGGCGCACGGCGAGGCGCTTAGTCTCCGCCTTTGGAAGGCTTGCCCGTGGAGGAGAAGAACTCCTTCACGCGGGCGCGGAGATAATCGCGGTTCAACTTGGCGATGACGTCGAGGGTGATGCTCTTCGGGCAATGTGCCTGGCACTCGCCGTAGTTGGTGCAATTGCCGAAGCCGGCTTCGTCCATGGTCTTCACCATGGCGAGGGTGCGACGATCGCGTTCGGCTTGGCCCTGTGGCAGGATGTTGAGGTGGTTGATCTTGGCGCCGACGAAAAGCATCGCGGAACCGTTTTTGCAGGAGGCGACGCAGGCGCCGCAACCGATGCATTCCGCGGCGTCCATGGCCTCGTCAGCGATGGGCTTGGGCACAGGGATGTTATTGGCTTCGGGCGCGGAACCGGTGCGGACGGTGATAAAGCCGCCGGACTGGATGACCTTATCGAAGCCGGAGCGGTCGACGGCAAGATCCTTGAGCACCGGGAAGGCGCGCGCGCGCCACGGCTCGACGGTGATCGTCTCGCCGTCGCGGAAGTTGCGCATGTGCAGTTGGCAGGTCGTCACGCCCGGAATCGGGCCGTGGGGCATGCCGTTGATCGTCATCGAGCACATGCCGCAGATACCTTCGCGGCAGTCATGATCGAAGGCGAAGGTGTCCTTGCCGGCTTTGATGAGCTGCTCGTTGAGCATGTCCATCATCTCGAGGAACGAGGCCGAGGTGGGCACGGCGGCAAGCGCATGCTCTTCGAACGCGCCGGGTTGGCCGCGGCGCTGGCGCCAGACGCGCAGCTTAAGCGCGAGGGTGGTTTCTTTTGCGTGGGACTCGACCATGGTGATTACTTGTAAGAGCGGGTGGAAAGTTGGGTCTCCTCGTAGACGAGGGGCTCGACGTGACGAGCGGGGAGTTGGCCTTCGCCAGTCCATTCCCAGACGGCGGCGTGGGCGTATTGCGCGTCATCGCGCTTCGCTTCGCCGGCGTCCTGGAATTCGGTGCGGAAGTGGCCGCCGCAGGATTCTTCGCGGGTGAGCGCGTCGAGGCACATCATGATGCCGAAGTCGAGGAAGTCGGCCACGCGGCCGGCGCGTTCGAGCTCAGGTGCGAGGGCGTCGCCGGAGCCGACGACCTTCACGTTCTTCCAGAAGTCCTCGCGGAGCGCCTGGAGGTCGCGGATCGCGCCTTCGAGGCCGGCCTTGTCGCGGGCCATGCCGCACTTCTCCCAGGTGATCTTGCCGAGGGCCTTGTGGTAATAGCGCGGGGACTTAGTGCCGTTGATCGAGAGGAGCTTCGCGACGCGGTCGTTGACGTCCTTGACGACGGCCTTGAATTCCGGCGCGTCGTTGGAAGGACGGCTACCGGACTTCTCGCCGGCGAGGTAATCCGTCACCGTATAGGGCAGGACGAAATAGCCGTCGGCGAGGCCCTGCATCAGCGCGGAAGCGCCGAGGCGGTTGGCACCGTGGTCGGAGAAGTTGGCTTCGCCGCCGACGAACAGGCCAGGGATATTAGACTGGAGATTATAATCCACCCAGAGACCGCCCATCGTGTAGTGCACGGCCGGGAAGATGCGCATGGGCTGCTTGTATGCGTTCTCGCCGGTGATGTTCTCATACATATCGAACAGGTTACCATAGCGGGCGCGGACTTCGGCTTCACCGAGGCGCTTGATCGCGGCGGAGAAGTCGAGGTAGACGCCGAGGCGCTTGCCGTCGACCAGCTGGCCGACGCCGCGGCCTTCGTCACAGACTTCCTTGGCGGCGCGGGAGGCGATGTCGCGCGGGGCGAGGTTGCCGTAGCTCGGGTACTTGCGTTCGAGGAAATAATCACGGGCCTCTTCGGGGACTTCGGAGGCGGGCTTGGCGCAATCGACTTTGTTCTTTGGAACCCAAACACGTCCGTCATTACGGAGCGATTCTGACATCAGGGTGAGCTTGGACTGGTCTTCGCCGTGCACCGGAATGCAGGTCGGGTGAATCTGCGTGTAGCACGGATTCGCGAAACCAGCGCCGCGGCGGTGGGCGCGGAAAGTCGCGGTGACGTTGCAGCCCTGAGCGTTGGTCGAGAGGTAGAACACGTTGCCGTAGCCGCCGGTGCAGACGACGACGACATCGGAAGACCAAGATTCAACGGCGCCAGTGACGAGGTCACGCGTGACGATACCCTTGGCCTTGCCGTCGACGAGAACGAGGTCGAGCATCTCATGGCGGGTGTACATCTTCACCGTGCCCAGGCCAATCTGGCGGGAGAGTGCAGAGTAGGCGCCGATGAGGAGTTGCTGGCCGGTCTGGCCGCGGGCGTAGAAGGTGCGTGAAACCTGGGCACCGCCGAAGGAGCGATTAGCGAGCAAGCCTCCGTATTCACGAGCGAAAGGCACGCCTTGCGCGACGCACTGGTCGATGATGCTCGTGGAGACTTGAGCGAGCCGGTAGACGTTCGCTTCACGGGCGCGGTAATCGCCTCCCTTGATGGTGTCCTGGAAGAGGCGGCGGACGCTGTCGCCGTCGTTTTGGTAGTTCTTGGCGGCGTTGATGCCGCCCTGCGCGGCGATCGAGTGCGCCCGGCGGGGGCTGTCTTGGTAGCAGAAACAGGAGACCTCGTAGCCCATCTCAGCGAAAGAAGCGGCGGCGGCGGAGCCGGCCAGGCCGGAGCCGACCACGATGACGTGGTATTTGCGGCGGTTGGCCGGGTTCACCAAGCGGAGCTTGGCCTTATGATTATTCCACTTATCGGCCAGCGGGCCGGCGGGGGTCTTGGAGTCGAGATTCATGGTCGCGTGCGCTTACTTGAGGCAGCCCGTGAGGACAGCGAGAGGGATGGAGATGAAGCCGAGGGCGATGATCCAGCCGTAAGCCAAGGCCACAAAATCAAGCCGGGGGCGCCAGCGCTCGTTACGCAGGCCGAGGGTCTGGAACACGCTGCTGACCCCGTGGCTAAGGTGGAGGCAGAGCAAAAGCATGCTGACAATGTAGAAGACTGAGACCGAGCGGCAGGAGAAGCCTGCGACCACCATCTTATAGACGTCGTCCCCGTAGACGGCGCCATCGAGGGCAACCGTGCGGAAAGTGTAGTGCAGGAGGTGGAAGACCACGAAAGCCAGGATGACCACACCCGAGTAAGGCATTGTGCGCGAAGCCACCGTGGCGCGGCGCGTGGCTTCATCAGCCGGACCGCCCGCCCGAGCCGCGCGATTCTCCAGCGTAAGTTGAATACCGACCCAAATATGGGCGATAACGCTGAGGATTAGCACCACGCGGGCCGCCCAAAGCAGTCCAGCATGGTCATGCAGCCACTTCGCGTACTCGTTGATCGCCGGTGCACCTTTAAACATCAGCAGGTTGCCCGACATGTGGCCGAGGACGAACCCAGCCAAGACCAGGCCAGTGAGGGCCATCACGACCTTCTTCCCGATGGAAGACGGCTGACAGCAGGATGAGCAGGAGCTTGCGGACATAGCGGCGGGTGACGGGGACGGGTGCAAAAAGCATCAAATAGGGCGGAGCCACCCTTCCCATCCCGGACCATGGCCAAAGGGGAGGTATTAGCGGAAGCCCGGCGGGGTGTGAAAAACCCTCATACGCCCGGGCCTGCGGACCATGGCGGAGCCAGTCGGAAGCCAGTCGGAAGCCGGAAAAACCTCTTGCCACAGTTTTTTTCGGCCGTGCAATTCGAAAGTCCAGACCGGCTCTCCGTCACAGGACCTGCCGGTCTTATCTTTTTTACTCCATCCCCGCCCCTCCGACCCTTTTCCATGAAGTATATTTTCGTCACTGGCGGCGTCATCTCCTCGCTTGGCAAAGGCCTGACCGCCGCCGCCTTGGGCGCGCTGCTTGAGTGCCGCGGGCTGAAGGTACGTATCCAGAAATTTGACCCGTATCTCAATGTCGATCCGGGCACCATGAGCCCCTACCAACACGGCGAGGTCTACGTGCTGAATGATGGCGCCGAGACGGACCTCGACCTCGGGCATTACGAACGCTTCACCTCGGGTGAACTCTCGCGGCTCAACAGCCTCAGCTCTGGCCAAGTCTATGAGACCGTAATCCAGAAAGAACGCCGCGGCGATTATCTCGGCAAGACCGTGCAGGTGATTCCGCACATCACCAATGAGATCAAAGAGCGCATCCTCAAGGGCGGTGAAGGCGTGGACGTACTCATCACCGAAATCGGTGGCACGACCGGCGACATTGAAGGCCTGCCCTTCCTTGAAGCCCTACGCCAGTTCCAGCACGACGCTGGCCGTGAGAACGTCGCGTTCCTGCACTGCACACTCGTCCCCTTCATCAAAGCCGCCGGCGAACTGAAGACGAAGCCCTCGCAGCAATCCGTCGCCAAACTGCGTGAAATCGGCATCCAACCCGACATCCTCGTCTGCCGCACCGACCGACCCATTGGCGAAGAAAACCGCCAGAAACTCTCGCTATATTGTAACGTCGGCGTCGACTCGGTTATCGAATGCCGCGATGTGGCGCACTCCATCTACGAGCTCCCCCTGATGCTCGCCGAGCAGCGCATCGATGAGATCGTCGTCAAGCGTCTCGGCATCGAGTGCAAGCCGATCGACATCGCGCCGTGGCGCGAAATTGTCCGCCGACTGCTCGAGCCCAAGTACCGCGTGCGCATCGGCGTCGTCGGAAAATATATTGAACTGCAGGACGCTTATAAATCCGTCTACGAATCTATTACGCACGGCGGTATCGCGAATGAAGCCGGCGTTGAAATCGTCCGCATTGACGCTGAAGACCTCGAGACCAAGGGAACGGCGCAACTCGAAGGACTCGACGGCATCCTTGTCCCGGGCGGCTTCGGCAACCGCGGCATTGAGGGGAAAATTATCGCCGCGAAATTCGCCCGCGAGCGCAAGATTCCCTTCTACGGACTGTGCCTCGGCATGCAGATTACGGTCATCGAATTCGCCCGTAATGTACTGGGCCTCAAGGATGCCCATTCGACGGAATTCGCCCCAGAGACCAAGAACCCCGTCATCCACCTCATGGAGTCCCAGAAAAGCGTCGTCACCAAGGGTGGCACCATGCGCTTGGGGTCCTATGACTGTGCCCTGACCCCCGGGAGCCGCTCCCGCGAGGCCTACGGCACTGATAATATTAAAGAACGCCACCGCCACCGCTTTGAATACAACGATGCCTACCGGGCCCAGCTAGAGGCGGCCGGCCTCCGCGTCGGCGGGGTCAACCCCCAGAGTGGCTTGGTGGAGATCGTCGAGGTCAAGGATCACCCCTGGATGGTCGGGGTCCAATACCACCCTGAGTTCAAGTCCCGCCCAGACCGGGCCCACCCCCTGTTCGCTGCTTTTGTGAAGGCAACGGTTGAGAAGTCTCGGGCCTCCTGCTAATTCTGAGACGAAACCGGCTGCGCCGGACGCTGACTAGTGGGCGGAGATCCGCCAAACGCGCCACCCCGCGCGACCTTTCCCCACCCCCATGTCCAACTCCATCAACGCCGCCGGCACCTGGGTGCCGCGCCTTCGCGAACAGGTCGCCCGTGTCGTCGTCGGCCAACAGTACTTGGTCGACCGATTGCTCATCGGCCTCCTCGCCAACGGCCACGTGCTCCTCGAGGGCGTGCCCGGCCTCGCGAAGACGCTCTCCGTCCGCACACTTGCGCAGACCGTCCACGCGGATTTCTCGCGCATCCAGTTCACGCCCGACCTCCTGCCCGCCGATATCGTCGGCACGTTGATTTACGACCCGAAGTCTGGCGACTACAGCGTCAAGCGCGGCCCGATTTTCGCCAACTTCGTGCTCGCCGATGAAATCAACCGCGCGCCCGCGAAAGTCCAATCCGCCCTTCTGGAAGCCATGCAGGAACGCCAGGTGACCCTCGGCGGCGAAACGCACAAGCTTCCTTCGCCCTTCCTGGTGCTCGCCACGCAAAACCCCATCGACCAAGAAGGCACTTACCCACTACCTGAAGCCCAAGTTGACCGCTTCATGCTGAAGCTGAACATCGGCTATCCGACCCGTGAGGAAGAGCGCAAGATTCTCGACGCCATGGCGACGACCTCGCCGAAGCTCGATGTCGAGGCCGTCATCTCCAAGGAGGAAATTCTCGAGGCCCGCGCCGCCGTGGATGCCATCCATGTGGCGGACCCGATTCGCGATTACATCGTCTCGCTCGTGCTGGCGACCCGCGGACAACACCCCGGCGGCCCAGACTTAAAGAAATTCCTCCAGTTCGGCGCCTCGCCGCGGGCTACAATCAATCTCACCCTCGCCTCTAAGGCTTGGGCTTTCCTGCAAGGTCGTGACCACGTCACCCCTCAGGACATTAAGGATATCGCTCCGGACGTGCTGCGCCACCGTCTGATCCTCACCTACGAAGCCGACGCCGAAGGAGTCGACGCCGACGCCATCGTGCGCCGCGTGCTCGACGCCGTCAGCGTTCCTTAATCCACCTGGAGTCCCGTGGACCGCCCCGTCCAGACCCATCCGCAGGAGACCCTTCGCCGCGCCCAGCGCGTCGAAATCGTCGCCGCGCGCATGGTCAACGACGCGATGGTCGGGGCCTATCTCTCGCGCTTCAAAGGTCGCGGTACCGACTTTGAAGAACTGCGCGAATATGTGCCCGGCGATGATGTCCGGTCGATGGACTGGAATGTCACCGCCCGCACCGGTAAGCCGTTCATCCGTCTCCACCGCGAAGAGCGCGAGCTCACCATGGTCATCGCTCTCGACATCTCCGGATCCTCCGCTTTCGGCTCGGGGGAATTGACCCTGCGTGAGCGCGCCGCCGAAGTCGCCGCCTGTCTCGCCGTCTCCGCGCTTAAAGCCGGTGATAAAGTCGGCTTACTGCTCTTTACGGAAAAAGAAGAACTCTGGGTGAGCCCCAAGAAAGGACGCCGGCACGTTCTCCGCATCATTCGCGAGGCTTTGGAATTTAACCCGACCTCTCGCCGCACTTCCTTTGCGCAACCGATGCGCCGCCTCGGCCGCGCCCTAAAGCGTCGCTCCATGGTCTTCGTGGTCTCCGACTTCTTAGCTGGAGCTGAAGGAGCCGACGTGATGGGGGCCGCCTTGGGTGAACTCAACGCCCGCCATGACACCGCCTGCGTCCAAATCGTCGACGCCCGTGAACGCGTGCTTCCTGACGTCGGCATTGTGGCACTCGAAGACGCCGAAACCGGCGAAATCCGGGAGGTAAATACCGCTTCTGTCTCCGTCCGCCGGCGCTTCGCCGCTTCGGCCGAAGCACGCCTAGCGGCGACCGCCGCGGGCCTGGCGCGCGCCGGCATGGATGTCGCCCGCCTAGAGCTCGACGCCGCGGTGGCGCCGACGCTCTCACGATTCTTTGAACGGAGACGCCGGCGCCGATGATCCGCTTCCTCGCCGCCGCGGATGAGGTTTCGTTCACCCTGCAAGGGCCCAAGCCGACCGTGCCTCCAGGATTCTGGAGTTCTCCCTCTACGCTCGGCTGGATCTGCGTCGGCCTGCTTTTCGTCGGCCTACTTATTTGGGCTCGGCGCAGTCGCCGCCCTGTCTCCACGCCGGCCATCGCCGAATTGGAAGCCGCTCTGGCAAGCCCCATGAGCGATGTCAACGCAGTCACCCTGGCCTTACGTCGGTACCTCGCCGAAGTAGACGTGCGGGCAGCAACCTCACTTTCCACGGCAGAACTGACGACGCAAATCAGCGGGCTCCCGGTCTTTCTGCCCGCCCGCCAGCCGCTCCTGGCCGTCCTCACCGCCGCCGACGCTGCCAAGTTTGCGCGCCATCCGGTCGAGCTGCCGCTGCTCACCGCAGGAATCCGCGAAGCCGCGCAGCGGATTGAAAACGCGCGACGCACCTTCGGCCCGGCCATACGCTAATGGAAACTGGCTTCGAATTTCAATATCCGTGGGCGCTTCTCCTGCTGGCGCTACTGCCGCTTTACTCGTGGTTGCGCGGTCGCATTGGCAAATCCTCCGCACTTCTCTACCCTGACATCACCTTGTTAGACGGCATCTCCCGTCCGGTAAGGGAAAAGGCTGGGCGGCTACGCCCATTCCTTCGACTCGCTACCGCCGCCGCGCTCATCATCGCCATCGCTGGCCCCCGGACCGCGAATAAAGAAATCGAACGAGAAACCGAAGGCCTGGACATCATGTTGGTGGTCGACCTCTCGTGGTCGATGATGGCCTTGGACATGAGCACCGAGCGAAACGAGGTCACCCGCTGGCAAGCCAGTCAGAATGTGATCTTCGAGTTCATCCATAAGCGGCCCGATGACCGCATCGGCGCTGTCGTGTTCTCTGGTAAACCCTACCTGCTGAGTCCTCTCACCATCAATAAAGTCTGGGTTGAGAAAGGTATCGACCGCATGCACATCGGCATCATCCAAGAAACTGGCACGGCGATTGGCGAGGCCGTCGCGATGGCCGTGGATCGGATGAAGAACGTCAAGGGCAAGAACTCCAAAGTCATCATCCTGCTGACCGACGGGGATGATAACATGAGCAAAGCGATTCTCCCTGTGCCTGCGGCCGAACTCGCCCACGCGATGGGTATCCGCCTCTACTGCATCGGCCTAGGCAAGGATGAGCCCACCGTGTTGCCCCAATTCGACCGCCGCACCGGCAAGCTCTTGCGCGACTTCCTAGGGAAAACCATCCCGATGCAGACAATCAACCCAGCGAATTACGTCATGCTCGTCAAGATGGCCACGGTCGCTGAAGGACAGTTTTACCGCGCCTTGGATCAGAATCAACTCAGCCGCGTCTATGAGGAAATCAACCGACTGGAGCGCACCGAAGTGCGCATCCGCGAGACGACCACATATGAGAGCTATCGCTTCGTCTGGATCATCATCGGCGGACTTCTCTTATTAACTGAACTCGGCTGGGCGCTCCTGCGGCCCCGCGCACCCTGAGTCATGAACACCGCTAATTTCCATTTCGAGAAACCCGGGCTGGTGGCCCTGGCAATCATCGCTGGCCTCGTCACATTTGGCCTATTGCGCTGGACGGAACGGCGGCGTCTCCGCGGCTTGGGGGAATTCGCCGCTGCCCGATTGCTCGGTAAACTCACCGCAGGTTATTCGGCAGCCCGCCGGCGTACGAAGGATTGTGCCCTCTCCGTGGGCCTCGCCTTGGTAATCGCTTCGCTGGCTGGCCCACGCTGGGGCGTAGAAGTCACTCAACAGCGTGGGGCGACGGAGGATGTGGTGTTCGCCCTAGATGTCTCCAAATCAATGCTGGTGACGGATATGACCCCGACGCGCCTCGCTCGCGCCAAGGCGGCCATCGCCAACTTCGTGAAACGTAAAGGCACCGGTAATGTTGGCCTTGTTGCCTTTGCCGGTCAGGCTTTTTTGCAGTGCCCCCTAACGCGCGACTACGACGCCTTCTTCCGCACGCTCGAAGAGACGGATACGGCGAGCATCCAGGTGAATGGCACAGATATCGGCCGGGCCATCGAGGAATCCGAGCTGGCCTTCTTTTCCAATCGCAACCGCAAACTACTGATCCTCATGACGGACGGCGAGGATCTGGAAGCGGGCGGCATCGAGGCAGCTAAAAAGCTGAGGCGCAAAGGCCTGGTCATTCACGCCGTCGGCATCGGGACACCCTCCGGCGGGCCGATTCGCGTCATCGGCCCTCAAGGAAGCATCGATACCCTCAAGGATGCGTCCGGCGAAGAAGTGCGGAGTCGTCTAGACGAGAAGACGCTGGGCGAGCTCGCCTCCAGCACCGGCGGGCGTTTCATCCGACTCGGACAAGCCGGCGAAGGCATGGAAGCTCTGCGCTTAGCCATCCAGGCTGGCACCGATGAGAATGGCGTCGGCCGACGGGGTATCCCGCGCGAAGAATGGCTCATCGGCGCCGCCCTCCTCATCCTCGTCTTGGAGTCCCTGCTTTCCACCCGCCGCAAACAAACCCAGCCATGAGAAACCTGCTTGCACTGCTCTTCCTTGCGGCCACGGGCATTGCCCAAGACAAGAAGGCACCAGATATCTCCAAGATGGACGCCCGTGAGTTGCATAACCTGGGAACCACCCGGCTCACCTCTGGCGACGTCGCCGGAGCGGAAGAAGCCTTGCGTGCCTCCCTCGCGAAAGACGCCGATGACCTTCGCCCAGGCGCCCTCCATAACCTCGGCCATGTCCGCTTCCGGAAGGGGAGTGCCGACCTGGGCGGCAAGGTGGCCGGCGATGTGACCGAGCTCACCATCGCTCGCTCTTACCTCGAGGCCGCTGACGCCGATATCTCTGACATGAAGGATCAGATCGAGCTCCTCGATAAAGCCAAAGCGGAAAAACGTGAGCCGGACTACGTCCCAGCCACCTCCGCCTTAGGCGGGGGCATCGAAACCTATCGTACCGTCAAGAAACTCATCCCCAAGGAAGAAGCGATGGTGGTTAAGCGCAATGCGGTAGCGGCGAGCTGGACGCGTTCGGTCGGCGATTTTCGCGGCGCGCATGAACTCGATGCCACGGATGCGCAGGCCCGCAGTAATGCGGACGCCATCGAGGAACTCCTCCGTGCCCTCAAGCGTGAAACCACGGCCCTAGAGGAAACCATCGAAGCTCAGCGAAAGAAGCAGGAAGAACTCCGCGACGTCATCCGCGAACTCATGAAGCGTATTCCGGACGATAAGCTTCCGCAGTCCGCCCAAGGCGATGATGATGACGACGACCTCATGCCCGAGGACCGCAAAAAACCCAACGCCGGCGGAGGCCAAAAGAAATCTAAGGAAGGCGAAGACAAGAAAATGACTGAGCAGGAAGCCCGCGGCTCACTGGAAGGTCTCAAGAATGAGTTCGGCCGCAAGATGCCCGCTGGCCAGAAGGGCACGGACGGCAGCAGCCCCGGCAAGCCCGGCGACAAGAAAGGCAAGGATTACTAAGATGCTCCGCCTATCCTCCCTTCTGATCGGCTGTTTACTGCTCGCGTTAACCGCGCACGGTGACGACCGCGTCAACTGGGAGATTACGCCGCGCATCACCGCCCCCGGTCAGCCCTTCCGCCTCCAAATCCAAGTCGACTCCGATGTCCCGCTCGGCGGTGCCCAGAATGTCGGCCGCGATATCCGTCCGCCGCGCGGCATGGCGCTGCGCCTTTCCGGCCAGATCCTCCGACCGGACTCCACCGAGGCCACCCTCAACTTCTCCGGCGTCGCACCCGAGCAAGAAGGTGAATACGTCATCCCGAGCTTTAATCTCCGCTTCCCGCGCAAGATGATCAGCGTACCGGAGATCAAACTGATCGTGAGCAAGACGGTGGCTTTTATCCGCACCAACCAAGCCCGAGCTGAACTCTCGATTCCGGACCGCACTTTCTATGTCGGTGAACTGATTCGGGGGTCGATTAACATGCGGGGCGGCGAGCAGGAATCGGTGGTCGCCTCCTTTGGGCTCGAATCCGTAGCCGAAGGCTTCACCTTCGGCGTTACTTCCGACCGCCAGCCACTGCCCGCCGAAATGGGGCAAGGCCTGCAGACGAGTTTCGAGTTAACGCCCATCCGCGAAGGGCTCAACGAGGTGACAATCAACGGCATCATGCTCATCCAGTCTGGCAGCACGTCCGTCTTTAATAACGCTGGCCGCGACCGCCCCTTTACTTTTCGCCGCCGGATTGCCGTCGAACACGTCCCCAAAAAAGGACGCCCCGCTGACTGGTCTGGAGCGATTGGAAAATTCACCGCCGAACCCCAGCAAGCCTCCAATGAAAAACCAGAAGTGGGTGAGCCGATCAGGCTACGTGCGGTCCTGACGGGCAGCGGCAACCTTGATCGCATTGTCCCGCCGGAAATAATGAGTAGCGAGGTCTGGGACGTCTTACCAGCCACTGAACGCCGGCGCCACGCCGAAGAACAACGCTTCTTTGTCTACACTTTGGTGCCACGACTCCCGGGCAAACAAAAGACCCCGGAGATCCGCTTCTCGAGCTTCGACCCTGAGACAAAACAGTTTAGCCGACTTGTGTTCGCATCGGCGGAAGTGACGGTCACGGGCAATGCCCCCGCCAAAGTGGATCTAGTCACCCGCGACCCCGCCGCTCCCATCGGCAGCGACGCCGGCCTGAAGCTCTCTGGCCTCGCCAAACCAGACCCAGCATCAGGCTCACTCTTTAGCCGTCATAGCATGATTGAACCATTGGCCGCTTCAAAGCTTTTCTGGTCGAGCAATGGCCTAGCGCTACTCCTCATCGTCGCCGCCACCGGGGTAATTTTGATTGCCAGCTATCTGGCTTCGCATCCGCAAATTATGATTCACTGGCGAGCCAAGCGCGGTCTCCAACGGGCCATCCGTCAGGTCACTCGGGCTCGTGGCAACTCTCCGGCCTTTGCGAAAATTGCCACCGGAGGATTGAAGCTAGGGTGTGCCGCTATCCTTGGTGCGGAGACCGAAGCCATGACCCAGAGCGACATTTTGCGCGTGCTGCCGGAAGCGAAACGCGAGACGTTAGACGCCCTCTTTAATGCCGCAGATGGTAATAAGTTTGGATTCGGCACGACCATCCGCACCGCCAACCAAGAGGAGACCCTCATCCTCCTTCATCTCGTGAGAGACCTCCTGTGAAAGCCTTCCCTCTCTATATCCTGATGATAGTGGCTACGCTTGGGGCAGCCGAGCCGGACGCCCCTTCAGCCGGAGAGAAAGCTTACGCCAAAGGAGATTTTGCGGGCGCCGTCGAGTCCTGGCAGGAGGAAGCGCGCCATCACGGCATCAACCCCGGCCTACTCGCCGCCCTAGGCAACGCGGAGTGGAAGCTCGGACGCAAGGGCCGGGCCATGGTTTGCTGGGAGCGCTCATTACTGTTAGATCCACATAACGCTGTGGCACTGGCCGGCATCCGCCACGGCCAGAATGCGGGCGGGGTTGAGCGCCCTGGTGCCACCTGGACAGAAACTTATGCTTCGGTGGCTGGTGCCGACCTCTGGCTACTGGTAGCCACTCTCTCTTTCTGGGCCGCCTTGGGCGCCGTGCTACTCCCGCGAATTCGGCGCCAGCCAGCGGGTGAATGGAATCAGCGCCTCCGGGTCACCGCCTTGACACTTTTGGCACTCTGCATCCCCGGACTTTGGGGAGCGCGCTCCCTCGCCCACCGAGCCGTCATCCGCAAAACAGAGATCTCACTTCGCCTTACCCCCACCCAACTAGGAGAAGCCACACAGGCCGTCAATGAAGGCGACGTCGTCCGCACCGGGCGTCCGTTCAACGGGCACATCCGCGTCACCACTTCCGATGGCAAAACAGGCTGGCTGAGGGCTGGCGAGATTGAGCCCGTGTGGGGCGGAGGACTGCCGGCGGACCTCGACCAGAAAGCCGCGCCCTAAAACCTTTCGCCTTGGAGGGGACGGCTGGGGCCGCTTGGATGATGGCGTGCGCATCCTTGACCGCCACATCCTCAAAGAAACCACCATCGCCGGCAGCGCCGCGACGGGGGCCTTCATCTTTGTGATGGTGGCGAGTAATATCCTTACGCAAGTCGCGAGCGCCATCGCCTCGGGCCGCGTGAGTGGCTGGGAAGGCTTAGAGTTAGTCGCACTCTTATTCCCGGGCGTGATTCCCTACGCCCTGCCCCTCGGGCTCCTCACCGGCGTACTCATCGCCTTCGGGCGCTTGAGTTCACAGCATGAACTAACTGCCATGAAAGCGAGTGGCCTCAGCTTAAGCCGCATCGCCCGCCCCGCCCTTTGGCTCGCCGGCGGCCTCGCCTTGATTTCTGCCGGGCTAAATCTCGAGATCGCTCCGTACTCCAATACCGAATATCGCAAACTGCTGGTCGGCTCCGCCAAGGATAATCCTGCTTCGGTCATCACCCCCGGTAAGTTGAATCGGCAATTCCCAGGCATGGTGATCCGGGTCGCTGAACGTGACGGCGAAATCCTGCGTGACTTCTGGCTATGGCGCATCGACCCCCAGGGACGCCTCGTCCAGGCGGTTCATGCAAGCGAAGCACGACTCAATCGGGCTGAAAATAAAGCCGGCGAGGGCATCCTTCGTGTGGTCTTAACCAACGTGCAGACCGAAACCTGGCATGCGGGCGATGCCAGCTACCAGCATCCCCCCGACTTCTTTTCGGCCCGCACCTCGACCCTCGAGTTTCCCGCCTCTGGCATTTTTAAGGACGGCTCAAACTTTGAGCGCAAATTGCGCTGGCTGACGACCGCTGAGCTCCTCGAGACGATCGATAAGGGCTGGCAGGTCGGGCCGAACGCCACGCCGGCAGAGAAAGAACGTGGTCAGGTGTTGGCCCTAACCCAGCTGATGTCCCACTTAGCCGGAGCGTTTTCCGTCTTCTCCCTAGCCCTCCTTGCCGTGCCTCTCGCCGTGCGCGTCGGGCGGGCCGAAACCTTCGTCAACGCGTCACTCGCGCTCGGGGTGGCCCTCTCCTATTACATGCTCACCTCCGCCGCGACCTACGTGAAGGCCCCCCAGTTGCATCCTGAGTTGCTCGTCTGGGTGCCCAACCTGCTGGTCGTGTCCGTGGCTCTTTGGTTATTCAAACGTGCCTCGCGCCACTGAGCCGCTCATTGGTCGCGCCGATACCAAGTAAAGAAGGCGTAGCCCATGCAACTAAGGGCGAAGATTTCGTTGAAGCCCTTCATCACCACCGCACCCATAATCATGTCTGACGATGCGGTCATACTAATGATACGCGGGGCAAGACGGTAGGAATCGTAAATCGGGTGCTCGCCAAAGATGAGGGCAGCCCAAAGAGGCAAGTCGGCGATCATCAGCGCAAAGGAATAGACCATTGCCGCCCCAAAGCCGACTCTGGGCAGCAGCACCGACCGCGAAAACAGCGGCCAGACCATCAAGATGGCCGGAAGGAACATGGACCAGTGCTCGACGACATGGAGCGGGCGACTACGCAGGGCAGCTTCGTAAAGCTCCGGGAAATGCCAGATCGAGAAAAAGAGTGTAAACAGGAGGCCGCCCACGAGCGGATGCGTCAGCGCGCGCAACACTTTCGTCAGGCTTGGCCGCGATTCCAGAAATCCGTCAATTAAGCCAGGCGGAATCCCTGTGACCAAGAGGGGCGCCGCCACGTAAATCAGCAGCATGTGCTGCAACATATGGGCCGAAAAAAGAAATTGCTCACCCAGCTGATCGAGCGGTGAACCCACCGCGAGATAACCCACCAAGACGCCCAAGTGAAACCGGACGGCGAAAGCGACGGGGTAAGCAGACCCTGACTCCTTCGCCCACTTCGCCCGATAGGGCCCACAGGCTAGAGCATGCGCCCATGACGCTCCCACGACTAGGAGCAACAGCAGTGGCTCGGTGTGCCAATGAAGCGGGAGGCGCATCCCTACTTATTAAACCAACCGGGTGACTCCGCAAGTGCGGGCACAAAAAAGACCCCTCGCGGGGCCGATGTCGTCAGAAGTTTATCTCGTTTAAGAGATCCACTTCGGATCAAGCACGTCGACCGAGAAGAGGGCCAACAAGGCCGTGAAGGTAGCGAAAGCCAAGGCCAGCGCAGCGACGAAGATCCAGAAAAGCAGGCGCTTGTCGTAGATCAGGTGCATGAACCACAGGATAACCGCAAAGAACTTACCGGCGGACATTAGGCTAAGGACGGTGAGGACCACCGGCATCGAGACGGGTACGAAAATCAGGACGATCTCCGCACCAGTGACCACGGCCAGCCAAAGGGCCAACGTGATGAAGTGGTGATAGCGACGGGTTTCCTCGGCGAGGAATTCCGGGCTCGGGGCGGCTTCGGGAGAGGAAGACATAATCGTAAATAAAGATTACTTGGTGACGGCAGGAAGGCCCGTGCCCCAGAAGCCATTTGGCCCGAGGTATTCGACAAGGTAGACCGCCGTGAAGATGATAATCCAAACGATGTCGACGAAGTGCCAATAGAGGCCCGCGACTTCGACGTCGAGGGCGCCCATGTGGCCGCCCAGTTTCCCAGTGAAACTGTAGAAGTACATCAGGATGAGCCAGAGTACGCCGATGGCCACGTGGGTGCCATGCGTACCGGTGAGGACGTAGAACGTCGAGCCAAGCACGCTATTCTGAATCGTCAGGCCCTGATGGTAGAAGTGCGTGAACTCGAAGACCTGACAGCCCAGGAAGATTAGGCCAAAGAAAATCACCCCAAGGACATTGCGGCGGAAGGACTTAATCTCGCCCTTGTGCATCGCGGAGACCGCGAGCGCCATCAGGAACGAGGACATCAGCAGGATGAACGTCGAGAACGACGTCAGCTCGATGTTGAACAGATTCTGGATGAAGCGCTGGTGGCCTTCAGCATCGGTGAATCCCGAGGGGTAGAGCTTACGGTACAGCAGGTGCGTCGAGATCAGCGTCCCGAAGAACATACAATCCGAAGCCAGGAAGAGCCACATGATGAGCTTCTTATGGTCAATCCCGGTGGAGGTGGGCGCGTCATGCGCGGCGGCGGTTTCAGACATGGAGGTCAGAGTTGAGAGATGGATGAAAAAGGCTCAGTGGGCGGCGGTCTCAGCGGGAGCTGCCGAACCGGAAGCAGCGGGGGTCTTGAGCATGTAGCCACCAGGCCCTTCGACGGCCCAGAGCCAGATGCCGAGGATGAGGACGCCGAGGCCCGTGATGACAATCCACCCAGCGTGCGGAACGCCCATGGCCATCATCGGCATGCCAAACCCTGCGAAGAGGAAGCCCGTGGAAGCCACCAATGGCATCCAAGACTGGCTAGGCATGTGGACACCGGCTTCGCCGCCGTCGTTCTCATAGGCGATGCGCTTGCCGCCGTGCTTATCTTCAAAGTAGGCATCGCGCGTGGCCACGATTGGTGCCTGCGCAAAGTTATATTCGGGCACAGGTGAAGGCAGGGACCATTCCAAGGTGCGGCCGCCCCACGGATCGCTCGCGCACTTCTTGCCCTTAAAGGCCGTCCACGCGAGGTTAGCGAAAGCGAGGAATACGCCGGCACCAAGAATATAGGCTCCGATGGTGGCGACATAATTCCAGGTCTCCCAGCCGTTGCCGGCGTGGTAGGTGTGCGTACGGCGAGGCATGCCAGCGAGGCCGAGGTAGTGCATCGGACCGAAGGCGAGATTGAAGCCCAAGATGACCATGCCCGAAGCGATGTATGCGAGGGGAGCATTCGGCATGCGGCCGAAAATTTTGGGGAACCAGAAGTAAAGGCCGGCCATTAGGCCGAGGAGCACGCCGCCAAGGAGCACGTAGTGGAAGTGTGCGATGACGAAGTAGCTATCCTGCTGCTGAGAGTCGGCTGGGGCCGAGGAGTGCATCACGCCGGAGAAACCGCCGCACATGAACATCCAGATAAAGCCGAGGGAAAGCACCATCGGAGGCGTGAAGCGAACGCGTCCGCCCCAGATTGTGCCCAGCCAGTTGAAGATCTTGACGCCTGTCGGCACGGCGATGGCCATGGTTAGGAGCGCAAAGGCGGCGGTGGGTACTGGGCCGAGACCGGTGGTGAACATGTGGTGACTCCAGACGGCGAAGCCCAGGAAGCCAATGACGGCACCAGAGAAGACGATAATCGGGTAACCAAAGAGTGCCTTCCCGGAGAAGGTCGGGAGAATTTCCGAGACGATACCCATCGCTGGGAGCACCAAGATGTACACTTCCGGATGGCCGAAGATCCAGAAGAGGTGCTGCCAGAGGATGGGCTGGCCACCCGCGGACGGGTTGAAGAAGTTGGCGCCAAAGGCGCGGTCGAACATGAGCTCGATCAGCGCGACGGTGATCGCCGGGAAGGCGAGAATGATAAGAATCGCCGTGATGAGGGTCATCCAAGTGAACACGGGGAGGCGCATCATGGTCATGCCCTTAGCGCGCATATTGATGATGGTGCAGATGAAGTTGAAGGAGGCCGCCAGGGAGGCGATACCCAGCACCTGGATGCCGATGATCCAGAAATCCGTGCCGACGCCGGTGAAGCGTAGAGCCTGTCCATTTTGGCCGTAAGTGCCAGAGAGTGGCGCATAGCTGAACCAACCATTGGCGGGGGCGAAATCGGTAAACGCTAGGTGCTTGTGCCACTCGAATCCATTCAGCCAACCGGCGAGGTGCGCAAACTCGAAGAGCCAAGAGGCGTTGAGCACGAAAGCTCCGAATACAAAGGTCCAGAGCGAGAAGGCGTTCAATCGCGGGAAAGCGACGTCGCGGGCACCGATTTGCAGCGGGACAAGGAAGTTGAAGAACGCGGCCGAGAGCGGCATGACCCCAAGGAAGATCATCGTCGTGCCGTGCATCGTGAACAGCTGGTTATACATCCGTGCCGTGACGAAGTCATTGTCCGGGCGGATCAGCTGCGTGCGAATCGCGAGGGCTTCGACGCCGCCGACAAGGAAGTAGAACATGGCGAACGCTCCGTAGAGGATGCCAATTTTCTTGTGGTCGACGGTCGTCAACCAGTCAGTCCAACCGGTCGTGCGGTCCGGACGGATGAGGCCGAGATCGCTGCGCTCGGGCGCCAGCTCAAGCTTGCTGGCGACGGGGGCGTGATGGGAATCGTGAGACATTGGAATAAAGGGTTCGGAAGGTTTACTTCAGCGTGAGGAGATATTCCGCGAGGCAGTCGAGCTCCTCGGGGGTGAGGATTTCGCGCGCTTTCTTAAGAGCGGCGGTGGCGGCGACGACCTTTTCATCGCCGGCTTTCTTGATGGCAGCGAGCTCGGCGGGACTCTTCCCCTTGGCGTCGACCAGAGCCTTAGCCGCGGCCGCTTGGGCTTCAGTGAGGGCATTTTCCGCCGCGTCAATGAGGGGTGCAAAGGTGGGGTTCAGCCCGCTAACGCTAAATGCCTGATAAAAGTGCATCCGGTTGCCAGGCTTGACGTCCTTGGTCGGCTTGCCATCAGCGCCGGTGGCGACGCCCGAGGAGCCGATCCACTTGATGAGATTGGCCTTGAGCACAGCCCTGTCGATTTCGACGGACTGCTCGGTATTCAGCGTCTCCTGTTCCTTCGCAAGCTGTGCCTTCGGGTCACGATTATCGAGCCAAGCGCCCGCGAGCGACTTGCGTGAAGCAACGTGGGTGAGGTCAGGGGCAAAAACACCCGCCGCCTGGGGATTGCCATTGATATTGTGGCACATCACGCAGGTCTTGGCGGCGAAGAGAGCCTTACCCTTCTCGGCCTTACTGCCGGCAACAACGGGCAACGAATCGGCCTTCTGCCGCTGCACCCACTTCGCAAACTCAGCGGGCTCGACGACTTCGACGCGGAAAAGCATGTAGGCGTGGGAGTCGCCGCAGAACTCGGCGCACTGGCCGTAGTAGTGACCGACTTCATCGCCCTGAATCCACATGTGATTCTTGCGGCCTGGTACGAGGTCGACCTTACCAGCGATCTTCGGAATCCAGAAAGAGTGGATGACGTCCTCGGAGCGGAGATTGATGTGAACTGCCTTGCCCTTCGGAATCACGAATTCATTCGGCACGGAACGCTTGGCGTCATTCGTGAGTCCGAGCTGCGGATACTCGAAGCGGAACCACCACTGCTTGCCGATGACGTCGATTTCAAGAACCTGCTCCTCGACGACCTTGGCGTAATTCTCCTTTGCACCTTCGAGGCGGGGATACCAAGCGGAGAGCTTGGACGTCGGGATAGATTCAGCCGGTACATCATCATCGTACCAGATCGCGCTAAGCGTCGGAATTGCGATGATCACCAGTGCCCCAATGGAGGCGGTAATCAGGCCGATTTCGACGAGCGGGTTGCCGTGGCCTTCTTCGATGCGCGGGGCATCCTCATCGCCCGGACGGGCCCGGAATTTGATGACCGCATAAACCAGGAGGCCGCCAACGAGAATGAAGAGGACGACGACCAGCCAGACGGTGTCCATGAAAACATCATACTGCATCTTGGCCACGGGCCCTTTGGGGTCCAAGGTGGACTGGCGGACGTTCATGTCGGCCTTGGAGCATCCCGCCATGACTAGGGCGAGGAAGGGGGCGGCCAACAGACCGACCCGACTGAAGAAGCGAGAAAACATAAAGGATGAGTTTCGGACGCCGCAAAATCCGTAAAAACGATGTGATTTGCAAGCCCCCCGCTGGGTAAAATCGCCATTTTCGAGCCCGCCTAGCCGAACTGGCTGATAATATATTCATAAATTGCTGAAAGTGAACATTTTACATAAGTATATGTTCATCATATTGGCTAATACGGCACACCTCGCCCCTCTTCTATCCCCCTCGATGACCCTTGGGTCTTGCTCCCATGGGTGCCTCCTTTAACCCCCAGAGTCATGTCTTGGTGTAGCCCACACGGTACCCCCCTTCCCGATTGGAGAAAGCGTACCTTGATCATGGGCATCATGAATCTGACCCCCGACTCCTTCTCGGATGGCGGTCAGTTGACGGACGCCGACACGGCTGTAAAGCGAGCGGAAGTGCTCATTAAAGAAGGGGCCGACATCCTCGACCTAGGAGCGGAGTCAACGCGCCCAGGTGCCACGCCGTTGGACGCACCCATGGAACTCGCCCGGCTCCTTCCCGCGATCAAGGCCCTCCGCCAAAAATTTCCGGCGATTCCTCTTTCCATCGATACTTATAAAGCCGACGTCGCCCTTGCCGGGATCGCTGCCGGCGCTGACATCGTCAACGATGTCGAAGGAGGTCGTTTTGGGGCTGATTCTAAAGGGTCTCCAATGTCTATAGCCTGCGCTCACCTGCGCTGCCCACTTATTCTAATGCATCGGCGGCCAGCCCCTTCCTACAAGGATTTCTGGCCTGAAGTCCTGGCTGACTTACGGGGTTCACTTCGCCTCGCGCTGGATGCCGGCGTGCCAGCGGAACAATTGTGGACCGACCCCGGTTTTGGTTTTGGGAAAACGCCGGCGCAGAACCTCATGCTCGTCCGCAACCTTGAACAGATCGCTGCTTTAGGCTTTCCGGTGCTCCTTGGGACGAGCCGAAAATCCCCCCTCGGGTTGATGATGGGCGAACCGGATCCACTTAAACGGTTACCCGCCAGCATCGCCACCGCGGTCTGGGGGGTCGCCCAAGGTTGCTCGATGGTCCGCACCCATGACGTGGCCCAACTACGTCCCTTTCTCTCGGCCGCCGATGCCTTGCGCCGGGGAGTGATTAACTGAGCGAGGGGGCTTTATCCCCCAGTAAATCGCCCAAATAGGTGGAGGATGGAGCCAGCAGTCGGACTTGAACCGACGACCTGCCGCTTACAAGGCGGCTGCTCTACCAACTGAGCTATGCTGGCCAACTCCTCCATTCACAGACTTGTTCACAGGTGAAGCCTGTCAACCCTCGGGACGTTTGTGTTTAGGGGTTGAAACCCAGTTGGTTTTGAACGGAATTCAACCACCCCAAGCCCTGAAACCATGCGTATCCCTGTTTCCCTTCTTGTCCTTTGTGCCGGCATCTCTGGCTGCACCTCGAACATCGACCCTTCGTTGGTGGACAACGTCACCGTCCAGTCCAGCCCCGTCAGCGCCGCCGTTCGTCTCGATGGTGTGACCGTGGGTCGCACGCCCGTCACGCTCCCGCTTGATCGCACCAAGAATTACGACCTCCAAATCGGCAAGGGCGGCTACACCGCCGAAAGCACCACGCTTAAGCCCCGCCTAATCACCACCAGTGAAGGCATCGAGTACGGCTTCCCTAGCACCATTAAGGTCAACCTCACCAAGGTCCCGGGTAGCGACGATGTTGCGGTGCCTGAAGGTGATGTCCCTGACTTTAAGCACCTCGCGAAGAAGGTCGTGGGTGATGAGACTGAAGCCCAGGCCGCGGCTAAGGCGGATATCGCCGAAACGAAGGAAGCTGCCGCCAAGATCAAGGCCAGCATCGCCACCCGCGAAGCAGCCAACAAAGCAAAGCTCGCGGAAATTGCCAAGGCCATCGCCACCGCCAAAGCCGCCACCGCGTCCGACGCCGCCGCCCAAGCCAAGGTGGTCGAAGCCGAGCTCGCGCTCAAGGAAGCCACCCACGCCGCGGAAGCCAGCCGCGCTGCGGCGGAAGCCTCTCTCCGTAGCATTGAATCTCGCCGCCTCGCCCTCGAAGCCCAGCCCAACCCAGCCACCGCTGCAAAGTTGAACGCCGAGAAAGAAGCCGTGGCTAACAAGTTGGCTGCTGCCGATGCCAAGCTGGCCGGCGCCCGCACCGCTCTCACCGCCGCCGCGCTCAAGAGCTCGGGCATCCTCTCACTCGAAGAACGTATCTCCAAACTGGAAGCTTCTTACGCTGCCGAAACCAAGGCGCTCGACGAAGCTAACGCCAATTCACGCCAAGCCCTCAACGCCCTCAACGCCCGCGCTGATGCCCTGACGCGTGCCACTGAAGCCGGCGTTAAGGCAGCCAAGTCCGATGCAGCCAAGAGCCTAGCTGATATCCAGAAATCCCTCGAAGAGCAGAAGCTTGCCGTGGGTAAGGCTAATGAAGAACGCGATGCCCTCAAGGCTGCTAATTCTGCCGCACTCGCCGCCGCCCGCGCCGAAAACTATAAAATCGTGGCGGACCTCAACAAGCAGCTCGCTCAGGCCAAGGTCGATAATTCGAAGACCGCTGCCGACGCCGCTGAAAAAGCACTCGCCGACGCCAAGAATCAACTCTCCGCCCTGCAGTCCAAACTCGCCGATGCTGATAAGGCCGCCGATAAGGCTGTCGCTAAAGCACGCCACGATTCCGAAGCCAAACTCGCCGACGCCACCAAGGCGGTCGAAAGCGCTCGCAAGGACGCAGCCCAACAGAAGCACGAAGCCGAGCATGCTCTGGCTGAAGCTAAGGCGGATGCGGCTAAAGCTCTAGCCAACGCCAAGAGCGAGAGCGATAAGCTGGTCTCTGCTGCTAAGGAAGCCGGCGAAGCCAAGCTCGCCGAGACCGCCAAGGCCCTCGCCAATGCCAAGGCCAACAGCGACAAACTGGTTGCCGAAGCCAAGGAAGCGGGTGAAGCCAAGCTTGCTGAAGCCACCAAGGCCGCCGCCAACGCCAAGAGCGAGAGCGACAAGCTTCTCGCTAGCACCAAGGAAGCAGGTGAAGCCAAACTCGCTGAAGCCACCAAGGCCGCCGAGAAGGCCCTCGCCGATGCCCGCCTGGATGCTGAAAGCAAAATCGCCGAAGCCACCAAGGTTGCTACCGAAGCCAAGGCCAAGGCCGATAAGCTCGCCTACTCGGAGTTCAACGCCCGCTACGCCCTGCTGGAAAGCCGTCTTCGCTCCAAGAGCATCACGGCAGACCAGTACAAGGAACAGCTCGCCGCCCTCCGCAAGGAGCTCGGGCTCTGATTTAATCACGTCACAACGACGCCCTGAAGCCCGGCCGAAAGGTCGGGCTTTTTTGTTGGAAGCAAGGCCAAGGGACGCACCTTGGTAGCCCTATGTCGGAAACGCTCTCCCGCACCCCTCTCTTCGCACTCCACGTCGAACTCGGCGGGCGCATCGTCCCCTTCGCCGGATGGGAAATGCCCGTCCAATACACGGGCATCATTGAAGAGCATATGGCCGTGCGCAAATCGGCCGGCCTATTCGACGTCTCCCACATGGGTGAAGCCCGCGTTCGCGGCCACGACGCCGCCGCCTTCCTCGATCGCATCATGACCAATGAGATGTCCACCATCCGCATCGGGATGGCGCGCTACACGGTGATGTGCCAGCCAGACGGTGGCTGCGTCGACGACTTAATTGTCTACCGCCTCGGCGAGTCGGAGTTCCTCATCTGCCTCAACGCCTCCAATGCCCCGAAGGATATCGCCTGGATGCGCTCGCTCATCGGCACCGCCCAAGTAGAAGTCATCGATGAATGCTCGGCTTGGGCCCAGCTCGCAATCCAAGGTCCGGTCGCCGAAAAAATCCTCTCCGAAATCACCGCCGCCCCGCTTGCGACGATCAAACGCTTCAGCTTCTTGGTCGGCGAAGTCGCCGGCGTAGCCGGCTGCATCATCTCCCGCACCGGCTACACGGGTTCACCCGGATTCGAAATCTACCTCCCGGCGGCCTCCGCCGATAAGGTCGCACGTGCACTTCTCGTGGCAGGCAAACCCCACGGGCTCGTCCCCGCCGGCCTGGGCGCCCGTGACTCGCTTCGACTGGAAGCAAACTACCCGCTCTACGGGCATGAAATCTCCGAACGCATCTCGCCGATTCAAGCGGGCCTGGCCTGGACGGTGAAATTCACGAAGCCCGAATTCGTTGGCCGGGAAGCCCTCCGTCGCCAGGTGGAAGGTGGCCCGTCCTCCTCCGTCGTCCTTTTCTCCCTCGATGACCGCCGCATCGCCCGCCAAGGCGCCGTGGTTTTCGCCGGCGAAACCGCCGTGGGTGAAGTGCTTTCCGGCACACTCTCCCCAGTCATCAATAAGCCTATCGGCACCGCTCTGATCGCGGCCGGCCACGCCCACTCTACCGAGCTGACCGTCGATATTCGCGGCAACCGCATCCCGCTGCACGTCGCCACCGAGGCTTTCGTGAAGTGAAGGGTTGAAATAATCCCCATCCACTTTACCCAGAAGCCATGAGCAACGTGCCCGCCGACCTTCTTTACACCAAGGACCATGAATGGATCAAGGTCGCGGCGGACGGCACGGCCACCATCGGCATCACCGACCACGCCCAAGCCGCACTCGGCGACGTGACTTTTGTCGACCTCCCGAAGGTGGGCGCCGCCTTCAACCATGGCGACGTCTTCGGCACCGTGGAGTCCGTCAAAGCCGCTTCCGACCTCTACAGCCCGGTCTCGGTTGAAATCCTCGCCGCCAACGCCGACTTGAATAATTCGCCGGACCTCGTGAATCGCGAGCCTTACGGCAGCGCCTGGATGATTAAGGTGAAGGTCAAGAATCCGGCCGAGCTCGCTGGCCTGCTCGACGCGGCTGGCTATTCCGCCATCCTCTAAGGGCACCGCGAACCCTTGCCCTCGCGGGACTTTGGCCTACATAGTTGGGCCGATGTCCTTTGCCGCCGTCCACGCCGCCCATCCTTGGGCCGAGGTCCTTGCCTCCGTCCAGGCGAAGACGTCGGCAGACGTGCTCCGCGCCCTTAACCGAGCCGAAGCCGATACGGCCGACCTCGAAGACTTCAAGGCACTCATCTCGCCGGCGGCCGCCCCGCACCTCGAACGCATGGCGCAGTTAAGCCATGAACGTACCGTCCGGCGTTTCGGCCGCACGATGCAATTATTCGCACCTGCCTACCTCTCCAACGAGTGTCAGAACATCTGCACCTACTGCGGCTTCTCCGCTGGCAATAAAGTCGCCCGCCGGACGCTTAACCCTGCAGAAATTCTCCGCGAGGCGGGGGCCCTGAAGAAACAAGGGGTTGATCATCTGCTTCTGCTGACCGGAGAATCCAATAAAGTGGCGGTGCCTTACTTCGTCGAAGCGCTCGACCTACTCCGGCCCCACTTCTCCTCCCTGTCGATGGAAGTCCAACCGATGGAGACGGCGGAATACATCGAGCTCCGTCGCCACGGCCTCAACGCCGTCCTCGTCTACCAAGAGACCTACCACCGCGAAACCTATAACGTCCACCACCCGAAAGGCCGTAAATCCGATTTCGATTATCGCTTGGACGCTCCCGACCGCGTGGGCGCTGCCGGCGTCCATAAAATCGGGCTCGGCGCTCTCTTTGGCCTCGAGGATTGGCGGGCGGAATGCTTCTTCACCGCGCTTCACCTCCGCTGGCTGGAACGCCAACACTGGCAAAGCCGTTACAGCGTGTCCTTCCCGCGCATCCGCCCCCACGAGGGAGAATTGCAGCCGAAGGTTGAGATGACCGACCGCGACCTCGTTCAGGCCATCTGCGCCTTCCGCCTGCTGAGTAGCGAAGTGGAACTCACTTTGAGCACCCGCGAGAGCCGTAAATTCCGCGACCACGCCTGTCGCATCGGTGTCACGGCGATGAGCGCGGGCTCCCGCACCAATCCGGGAGGCTACGCTGAAGGCAAAGATGCCTCGCTCGAGCAATTCGCCATCGAAGACGACCGCCCTCCCGCAGAATTCGCCACAATGCTCCGCGCCGCCGGCTATGAACCCATCTGGAAAGACTGGGATCCTTCTTACGACCGCCCGGTCGCCCTGCAATCATGAGCCCACTGCGCGCCTGGATCCATCACGACCAAGCACCGGCCTGCAAGCCGGGCGCCCACGTACAACTCTCTGCCGAGGAAAGCGCCCACGTGGTGCGTAGTCTCCGCGCGCGCCGCGGTGATGCCTTGGTGTTGCTCGACGGTGAAGGCCTAGTTGTCGAAGGCAAACTCGCCTCAGCCGATGGCGACGCCGCGGTCGTCGAAGTGATCCGCGCGCGCGCCTCTGAGCGCAGCAAGCCCGAGATCACCGTCGCCCAGGGGATGCCCAAGGGGGGCACGATGGATGATTTAATTCGGAGTATCTGTGAAGCGGGCGCCGCCGCCGTCATTCCGCTCGAGACCGCGCGCACCGAACTGAAACTCGAGGGCGACCGCGCCCGCACGCGCTCCCAGCGCTGGCAGCAGCAAGCCGTCGAAGCCTGTAAGCAATCCGGCCACCCTTGGCTCGCGACGATTTCGCCACCGATTAAATTCCAGGAATGGATTGAGCGCCTACCCGAACCGCTGCCCGGCGAGCTACGCCTAACGGGATCTTTGGAGTTCGACGCTGAACCGGTCGCGCACCTTGATTTCACGCAGGTCACCAAAGTCCTTTGGTTGATTGGGCCTGAAGGCGATCTTACCTCCATAGAATATGCCGCGGCCCGGGCCGCAGGCTTCCGACCCGTTGTGCTTGGTCCGACCGTCTTGCGTGCCGAAAACGCCGCCCTCGCCTGCGTGGTAATCACCCAGGCTTTGGCGCGCAGGCTGGGTTAAATCAACAAGGCCGTCGCGAGAGCCGCGAAGGTCACGGCATCGATCGCCGCCCGGCGTCGTTCCGGCCAGCGCCCCGATCCACCACCCATGACCCAAATGGTGAGCGCACCGCCCATAGTCGCTCCGGAAAGAACCGCGGGCGCGAAGGCGAAATGGACGGCCGCCGCTAATGCCACCCAGGCAGGCAAAGGGGCTATGAAGCGGTCGGTCGGCACCTCGGCTCTCCGTATCGCCGCCAGATTGGCGAAACCTAACATCATGACGCTCGTGAAATCGGTGAACGTCCAAGATTCGCCCCAGCCCGCACACGCCGCCATCAACCACGCCACACACAGCGCGCGCACCAGCCAACCGAAATACAACCAGCGGCCGCAGTAGATGGCCACCAGCCCGATTGGCAGACCTCCGCCCACCCATCGGAAGATGCCCGACCAGATAACGAATGGGCGCGCGCCCGCGAACATGGCAGCAAGCACCAGCACGCCCGCTGCGAGCAGGAAGAACGGTCCGTGGCGACGCGCGGCTTGGTGACGCCAAGTCGGCGCCTCTGCCTCAAGCCGAGCATCGAGCCAACGATCGGCGACATAGCCCGCCCACACGAGCGCGCCTATGAGCATCATGTCGAACGGCCGCCGGCCAGCCGCGCAAGCAGCACGAAAACCGGCCCGTCAAGTGACATCATCGCCAAACGTGCCCACCACGGCGGGGTCGGCGAAGCCTTCATCAAGCCTGGGCGCCCGGCGCCCGCGCGACGACCGCTTTCATGCGCCGCAGAATCTCGCGCAGTTTCTCGCGCGAACATCCGAAATTAAGCCGCACGTGCCCGGGACCGCCGAAGTCGGCGCCGTTGCTGAAACCAATGCCGCCTTTTTCAAATTCGGCGTGCGGATCCTCGAAACCGAGCGCAGTGACGTCGAACCACGCCAAGAAACTGGATTGCGGACGGGTGCGCAGCACGACGCCCGGCATGGTCTTTAGCTCCTGTTCGATAAGGTCCACATTGCCGCGGAGGTAATTCACGCACTCCTGCCGCCAGGGCTCGCCGTGATCGAACGCCGCCTGCGTTGCGGCCAGTCCGAAGACATTCTGATCAAGGGAAAGTCCCTGCAAGATGCGGCGGAAACGCGTCCGCAATTGGGCGTCAGGAATGATGGCGAAGCCGCAGGTGAGGCCGGCGACATTGAAAGTCTTGCTGGCGGCCATGAGTGTGACCGTGCGAGCAGCGATATCCTCACCGAGCGAGGCGAAGATGGTGTGCTTGGCGGCGGGATCGAGCACGAGGTCGCAGTGAATCTCGTCGGAACAAACGGTGAGCTCGTGCTTGCGCACGAGCGCAGCCAAACGGTCCAGCTCTGCTCGGTCGAAGACACGGGCGAGTGGATTATAGGGATTGCAGAGCAGGAGCACCTTGGCGTGCGGCTGCGCACAGGCGGCTTCGAGTTTCGGCCAGTCAAATGTCCAGCGCCCGTCGGCAAAAACCATCTCGAGCTTGAGCGGGTTACGCTCCGAGAGGACCGGCGCCGTCATGAAAGGAGGGTAAACGGGGACCGTGGTGACAACGGACTCGCCCGGCTTGCTCGCGCAGCGGATGGTCGCGTGGATTCCGGGCACCAACGAGCACATGAATGTGATCCACTCGGGCTTGACCTCCCAGCCGTGCTGGCGGCGAAGATGGCCGACGATGGAGTTGAAGACCTGATCGCGTTGCGCGGGGTAGCCGAAGACGCCATGCTCGGCCCGAGCCTTGATTGCCTCGGTGACGGCGGGCGGCGACTTGAAATCCATATCGGCAATCCAACAAGGGATGACGTCACGCCCGGCATACTTGTGCCACTTGGTACTGTCGGTCCCGGCGCGTTCCGGAGTGCTGTCGAAATCAAAAGCCATGGTCTGAGGTGAACCTTGGATTGAACTCGCTCACGGGCAAACGCATTTTCTCTGGATGCGCCTCGTCACCGTGTCATCGGATTCCCTCCGCGGGTGCCATGTCCGGCTGGGTCGCCAGACGGGGTTCGTCTTAGTGGTCACGGCAAGCGGCGACCTCATCCTGCGGACCCCGACGTCTCCCGCGGCCGCTCGTCGGCGAATATTGTCGTGGGGCGTCCAGATCGCCCCCGGCGCCTTGCCTGCGATTCGGCGCACCGTCGCCGTCGGCACAGAGTTCCAACACCGGGTCTGGTTAGCCGCCCGCGCCATCCCGGCTGGCCAGACCCGCACCTACGGTGAACTCGCCAAAGCCATCGACTGTAATTCGGCCCAAGCCGTTGGCACGGCCTTAGGAGCTAACCCTCTTGCTGGCCTCATCCCCTGCCATCGGATCGTCAGCCGAAAGGGTCTAGGTGGCTTCGCGTGGGGGCTCCGCCGCAAGCAGGCCTGGCTAGCCGCCGAACGACGTGGGCCTCCTCGATGACCTGGACCGGGGGCTGTTCGACCTGGTCTTTCCCCGCGACTGCGCCGTCACGCAGGAACCACTGGACGACGAAGGTTGGCTTCACCTGTCTTTTGCCGGGGCCGACCGGCTCGACCGGATCACTGACCCGCGCTGCATAACCTGTGGCCACCCGTTTGAGGGCATCATCGAAGGCGACCGGGCCTGTCCGCATTGTAAAGAGCTTCACCCAGCTTTTGGCCGAGCTGTCTGCGCCTTTCGCGCCCGCGGCCCCGCACGCGCCATCATCCACCGCATTAAATACGGGCGAAGCCCGTTCCTCCTCGACGACCTTGCTGCCGTAGCGCTATCGGACGAGCTATTCCGACGCCACCTAGCCGGATCGATTCTCGTCCCCGTCCCCCTCCACCCCAATCGACTCCGGCATCGCGGCTACAATCAAGCCGAGCGGCTCGGGGACTTCCTGGCGACCCGGATTCCGGGATGCGAATCCGTTGGGCTTCTTCGCAAAACTGAGGAGACCGAATCACAGACCCGACTTGGCCGAGCTGAGCGTCGTCAGAACGTCGCGGGCGTCTTTCAACTAGCAGCCGGATCCTTCGTCAGTCCCAATCAGCGCTATGTGGTCATCGACGACGTCCTAACAACTGGGGCGACGCTCCATAGTTGCGCCGTCGCCTTAAAAAAAGCTGGAGCGGAACTCGTCGACGCCGCCGCATTGTGCCACGGGTAGACTAGAGCAGAGGGCTTAATTTATTGGGTCCCATACAAGGGGCGGCGGATGATTACCTAAGGCCGTAACCCATGTGTTTTCTATTCCGCACTCAGCATCCGCTACGACTTCAACGCTTCCGCCAGCTCCTCAGTGCTAAACCCCATCTTCTTTACGACAAAATCCCGCATATCCGGTGCGAGCGGCGCCGTGAACGTGCGCGTGATACGCGGTGGGAAACGGAACTCGAGCTTGGCCGCATGCAACGCCTGCCGACCCATTTCGAGAGCTGCCGCCAGACGCGGGGTCCAGCCGTGCGCGATAAACTCCATATAGAGAGAGTCATCGCCGCCGTAAAGTTTGTCGCCGATGACGGGCAACCCGAGCCAGAAGGCGTGGGCGCGGATCTGGTGCTTGCGGCCGGTGTGCGGCTGCACGCGCGCGAGGGTATAACCATTACGAACGAGTATGGGCTCGAAGAAGGTCGCGGCGGGCAAGGTGCCCGGGACTTCGCGCACCGCGGTCTTCACCACGACTTGGCTGGTCTCATCCGGCCCCAGCGGCTGGTCGACCATGACGGGCTCCTTGAGCTCGCCTTTGAGCAGCGCGAAGTAGGTCTTCACGACCATGCGGCGCTCCATCGCGGTCTGCGCGGCCGAAGCGGCGTCATAGTGTTTCGCGACGAGGATAATCCCGCTCGTCTCGCGATCGAGACGGCTGACCAAATGTGAAACCTCCATCTGCTTCCATTCCTTCACGGCCCCGATGAGCGACGACCACGGGCCATCCTTCGATGGATGGCACACCAGCCACCCTGGCTTATCGAAGGCCATGTAGTCATCATCCTCTTCAATCAGCCACTTCGGTAGCTCGGCGGGATCGACCTTGGGTGCATTGCCACTGGGCGGGATGAAAGTATAATCGGTCATCGAACGGGTGGCAGGCGATCTTGCCAGGCATCAGGCAAGCCTTGTCCGTGTAGGCGTGCGAGGACTTCACCAACGAGGTATAGTGAGCCGAGTACGACGATCGTTTCGCCGTCAGCGATGCACGTGGCCGGCGAGGGGAAGAGTTCGGCGACGGACGCACGACACACTTCCCCGCGGAAATCCGCCGGCACGAGCGCAGCGAGTTCCTCGACAGAGCAAGCGCGTTCGTTGTTGGGCCGGACGAGCACCAGACTACCAGCAGCTTTCGCGGCGGCGGCGACGAGTGGACGCGCGCGGTCGACGCCTAGGGCGCCGACGATGACGGTCGGCGAAGATAACGCGGCGAGCAAGGGGGCGACGGCGCGGGCGCCCTCTTCGTTGTGCAACCCATCAATGATGAGTCGCCGCCCATCGGCGAGGTGGAATTCCTGCCAGCGCCCGGCCCATTCAACCGAGCGGAGGGAGGTGCGGGCCTTGGTGTCATCGATGGGCAGACGCGTCGCAAGCTCGCACGCGAGCAAGGCCGCCCCAGCATTGCGACGCTGGTGTTCCCCTGCGAGGTTCGTGGCGGGCAGCCCCGCGGCGAAACGATCGCGTACGAAATGAAGGGGTGCGTCGACTTCGCGGGCCCGGGCAATCATCACGGCTTCCGCTTCGGCGGGCATATCGGCGACCACGCACGGCACGTTAGGCTTGAGAATGCCCGCCTTCTCCGCCGCGATGGATGTGAGCGTCGAACCAAGGTATTCCTGATGGTCCAGCCCGATGGAAGTAATCACGCAAACCTCTGGCGCGCAGATATTCGTGGCGTCAAGTCGTCCACCGAGGCCGGTCTCGAGGATCGCGACGTCGACCTTGCGCTCGGCGAATTCCAGCAGCGCCGCGGCGGTGATCAGTTCGAAGAACGTCGGGGCACTCTCCGGATCTTCAGTACGGATGGCCGCGTAATGCGGCCGGAGTTGTTCGGCGCGTTTTACGACGGCCGCATCCGCCAAAGGTTGGCGATCAATCTGGATGCGTTCACCGATGGCAACCAGGTGTGGGCTAGTGTAGAGCCCGGTGCGGCGACCCTGCGCGCGCTGAATCGCCTCGATCATCGCGGAGGTCGAGCCCTTGCCGTTGGTGCCCGCGATATGGAAACAAGGCGCCGTGCGCTCCGGATTTCCGATGCGAGCGGATAGCATCCGCATGCGCTCAACGCCGAGCCGTGAGCCAAGGTTACGAAGTCCAATCAACCAGCGGAGCGTCTCTTCGGGAGTCATCTCCGCGTCGGCCACGCTTAGGCGCGGCGCTTCACGGCCTTCACCTTGACCTTACGGTAGGCGAGCGCACGCAACAGGCTCGCGAGCTTCGACTTCATCTCCTTGCGGTGGATGATCATGTCAATTAGGCCACGCTTGAGGAGGAACTCGGAGGTCTGGAACCCTTCTGGTAGATCTTGATTGGTCGTTTCCTTGATGACGCGGGCGCCGGCAAACCCGATCAGCGCGCCGGGCTCGGCGACGATGACATCACCCAAGGTGGCGTAGCTGGCCATGACCCCGGCCATAGTGGGATTGGTCAGGACCGCGATATAAGGCAGGCCCGCGGAACGGAGTTTCGCCAAGGCGGCACTGGTCTTGGCCATCTGCATGAGGGAGAGGATACCTTCCTGCATGCGGGCGCCACCAGAGGCACAGACGACGACGCAAGGGCACTTCATCTTGATTGCCCGCTCAATGGCCCGGGTGACCTTCTCGCCGGCCACGGAGCCCATCGAGGCGCCCATGAACGTGAAGTCCATGATCGCCAGAGAAACCGGCAAGCCGTCCATCAGGCCGTGGCCGCAGATGACGGAGTCGCGGAGGCCGGACTTTTTTTGGTGCTGCACTAAGCGCTCAGGGTAAGAGCCACCCGCGGTGAACTTAAGGGGGTCCTTGGAGGCGAGCTTGTTATCGGTCTCCTTCCAGGAGCCATCGTCGATCAGGAGGGCGATGCGGCGCTTGGTCGAGAGCCGCTCGTGGTGGCCGCTGACCGGGAAAACATTCCAGTTGGCCTCGAGGTCCATCGTGTAGACCATCTCGCCCGTCTGCGGACACTTGGTCCAGAGCCCAGCCGGGATATCCTTCTTCTTCGGAGTCGGGGTGTGCGTACGTTTACGAAAGACAGCCATGGTGAATGCCCGAAGATTGAAGAGTTATCGCCCGAAGCGAAAGGGTAAACCTGCCCCCAAACCCTAGAAAACCAAGGGAAAGAGGCGTTTAACGACTTAGCGCGGACCGCGGTCGGTTCCCGCGAGTCGCTCGAGAACCTTCTCGTAGGCGTTCACCGCCCGCTCAGCCATGCGGAGTTCGAAGTTCTCGTCGGGGGCATGCAGGTTTGAATCGGGCGTAAACAAGCCAATCATCACGGAGTCTAAACCCGTCTCACGGCGGATATCGCCGATGATGGGTACGCTACCACCTTCGCGGAGATAAAGCGGGGCTTTGCCAAAGGCTTCGGCGATGGCTTTGTCCGCCTCGCGGAAAGCCCGGGCGAGCACCGGATTCTGATCCTTGGGCGTATTTGGTCGATCAGGTGGGCAGACATAGTAAGCCGCATTTCCCTGCATCTCGATAATCTCTACCCGGACCCCTTTGGGCGAACGTGCGCGAATGGCTGCGGCGACCTTGGTGTGTACGTCGACGGGATCCTGCCCCGGCACGAGCCGACAGGTAATCTTCGCGAAGACCTTGGAGGGAATGACGGTTTTAGAGCCTTTGCCTTGGTAGCCACCCCCGATGCCATTGAATTCCAAAGTGGGGGCGAAGCGTACCGCCTCGAGTCCATCCAGACCCGGAGCGGGGTGCAATTCGTCCACGGCGAGGAAGCGGCGGTATTCATCCTCCGAGAGTGGCAACTTGCGCAACTCCTCCCGCTCCCAGCGGGTCGGCTGTTCCACGCCATCATAGAATCCATCAATGGCCACGGCGTTATCCGCATCATGCAGCGAAGCGCAAAGTTCCGCCAAGGCCTGGATTGGATTATAAACGGCACCGCCATGCAGGCCGGAATGCAGATCCGAACGCGGGCCGGTGAGGCCAACCTCGAGGCCAATAATGCCGCGCAAGCCCGTCGTGATGACAATTTGGTCAGCTGACGGCGACGCGGTATCGGAGAGGAGGACGCAATCCGCCTCGGTGAGCTCGGCCTTATGATTATGTAAGAACTCCGGGAAACTCGGGGAGCCGATTTCCTCTTCGCCCTCAATCAGGAAGGTGATGCGCAGCGGGAGGTCCGGACGGCGCTTAAGCAAACGCGTGAGCGCGGCAACTGCGACGAGGTGTGGTCCCTTGTTATCCGCGGTGCCACGTCCCCAGATCTTGCCGTCGCGCACGACGGGCTCAAAAGCGGGCGTCGTCCAGAGATTCAGCGGGTCGGCTGGCTGCACGTCATAATGACCATATAATACGATGTGGGGCCATTCCTTCGGGCCGCGCCGCCGGCCGAGGACGATCGGGTGCAAGGGCGTCGGCACGACTTCGACTTCGAGGCCGGCCTGCTTCAGCAAGCCACAGATATGCTCGCGGGCTCCATCCATGCCTGCCTTGAAGGCTGGGTCGGTGGAGACGCTGGGGTGCTTAACGTAGTCGATCAGTTCACGAACGAGATCCATGGCAGGAAGTAAGGAGGGAATGGCGGACGGTGCAAACGTGCAAAGGTGGGATGTAAGTTAGGGGTAGGGGTAGGGGTAGGG